>JACCDJ010324536.1_pt1 | contig 56973 bp, 61 predicted proteins | sample 7444481 | NCBI WGS metagenome assembly JACCDJ01 (sample SAMN15323435, study PRJNA562643) | freshwater metagenome | isolation source: river surface water | place: USA:Blue River Watershed | collected 2017-08-15
AAGAATTAGTTGCTGACGGTACAATTAAAGGAAAACCTTTCTGGCAATTTGCCATGGGAATTAAGTACGGATGGGATGCTACCCCCAACGCACTAATGTATGCTTATAGAGACCTTGCGCCTGATTCAGTATGGAGTGCATTTGGAATTGGGCGTATGGAGATGCCCATGGTCGCTATGACAGCTATCATGGGTGGCCACGTTCGTGTAGGACTTGAAGATAATATCTATACTAGCAAGGGCGTTCTTGCAAAAAATAATGCCGAGCTAGTAAAGATGGCTGTAGAAATATTACGTCTGACTGGTTATCAAACAGCAAGCCCGAGTGAAGCTAGAGAAATTTTATTATGATTCAAGACCAGTTTAATAATTTTTACAGACACTTTTATATTGATTCTACGGGCGAACAAAGACGCCATGCCGTATTTGCCCCAGGACTAGATAGATTTATACTTGTCGATGACAAAGACTTTTGGCTAACTCTTGAAGCAGCCGAAATCTTAAGTTCCAAACTACCTACAATTGCGTATATGCTGCCGCCAAATGCTTTTACCATGACTAATGAGAATTGCATCAACTATACCATTGAAGACAAGCGAACACAGCGTATTGGACCTAGTGCCATTGTGGGCGGCAGGCAGCACCCAATGCTTAAATTTTTGTACGACAAGGACATGGTTGCAGATGTAGGTATTCCGGAAGATTATAAAGAGAATTCAGAAATACTAGAAAGGTTGTTAAAGTATGCTCGCTTTGTTCAAAAACAAGTATATGTCTTAAACATTACTAATGCATTTTACAATTTTGAAAACACTGAAACCTTTGCTGACAAGTACGTTGACGATAAATGTTTGCAAAACATATCTTCAAGGGCAGATAGATCCTCACTTAAAAAAGGATTGTTTTTTGAATTAAGAAAAATTCTATACTTGTCTCACAGCCCAGAAGAAGCTGAAGAAAAGATAACTGACTTTTGGTTTAATAACTACACAGATCAAACTTATTTGATGTCCGGATATTATCGTATCTTAGGAAAACAAATGCCTGACAAATTAGTTCCTTTGGCACGTGACGTCTATACAAATATTTCAACAATGTTATTTTAATATGATTAAGCCAGATGATACAATTTATTTTTCTAGTATAAGTTTTAACTACTATCACGATTCCTTTTGGAATGAAGTTCATAAGCAATCTGGAGATGGCGGAAAATTTTATATCAATATGGCAAAACGCCTTAACCCTTGCAGATTTGTAAGCCGCAACGGAGAATGGAGTATGCCCTGGAAGCAAGAACTAATTCCAGGATATGAAATGCCTGCATACGATCCTACATTTAGTAAGACCTTTGATCAAGTTTCTGATGAACAGGCCATGCTTATTAAACAGAGGATTTCCCAAGGAGAACGTTTTGCTGTTATGCTGTCGGGCGGTATTGACAGCACCATGGTTATGTCTGCATTGTTAAAAAATTTAACTAAAGAAGAATTATCCAGCGTAGCAGTATGTGCCAGTGTTGAAACTATAATTGAGAATCCCCATTTCTGGCATAGGTACATTCAAGATCAGTTTACTATTATTGATAGCGATAAGCACAAGTATGATGAAATTATAGCACTTGGCTACACCCCTATTACAGCAGACGAAGGCGATTGCATCTTTGGAACTTTATTTGGGTTAATTCTGTATAACAATTATGACGCATATCTAAGTAATTTAAGTTCTTCTGCCAAAGCAGATTTAGAAAATCTCAAGTATAGGATTTCGGATCCTGATGTACACTACTCACGATATAAAGACTTATTAATAAATTATTTAGGTATTGCCTCGGACCCAGTGTTTGGTCAGTTGTTCTATGAAAAGTTAGTTCGCAACATCGATACTGCTACTGTGCCGATCAATAGCTTGCATGATTTTTTCTGGTGGATGATTTTTAATATAAAATATCTTAACTGTGCAGTTCGTGGTAGCATTTACATAAACGATACACTAGACACCAAGTTGGTTATGAATAAAATTGTTAATTGGTTTAACTATCCAGACTACCAACGTTGGAGTATGGTTAATAACAATAATGGACAGAAAATTAAAAAGACTCCGGCCACATATAAGACAGCGGCTAAAAATTATATCTGGGAATTAGATCATAATGACTGGTACAAAAATTTTAAAGTTAAACTAGAATCATTGTGGGTTATTGGTCACAGACAAGATGTGACAAATGTACCCAATGATAGAAGACCTGTGTCAAGGTTAGGGCTAAATAAAAACTTTGAAATACTGTATATGGACGACGTCAGCGTACAGAACTTTTTCAAACACAATTTAGAAAATTATAAGATTGATTGGAGATAAAATGAAAAGTATACTAGCATCATTATTGCTGTTAGCATCAAGTGTTTCTTATGCGTTAGAAACAATTAAAATTTATAGTCCCTATAGTCCAGGGCATAGTGCTACACCTGCACTATTAAAAATAGTAGACGAAGCAAATACTATGCAGTCTATCTACAAATTTATTGTAGAGTTCAAACCCGGAGGCAATCAGATTATTGCTGTAAAGAGCATCGACGATAACAGCCTTGCAATTATTGCACCAGCGTATGTTGAAAATGTTGCATCTGGAAAACTTAATGAAAATGACTATGTTCCTGTGTATGCGCTAGGCGATGCCTGTTGGGCCGTAGTAACTAATAAAAGTTTTACCAATCAAAAAGAATTTGTAGTCGGAGGAGTTGGATTTGGAAATGCTGCACATCTAACGGCACTAGCATTAGGAGAAAAACACAAGTTTGAAACTCGTTACATTGTATTCAGAAGTAACAACGATGCACTGGTTAACATGGCTGGAAATAACGGTGTAGAATTTGTTATTGACAAGTACGAAGCATACGAATCATTAAAGACTAAAAATCCTAGTATGCAAATGGCAGCAGCTAGTTGTCCTGTAAGATTACCACAAGAGCCCAAGATTAAAACTTTAAAAGAATTGGGCATCGATGCACCCTACATCTTTAATATAGTGATAGCCAACAAGCAGATGTCAGAAGGCAGGAGAAAAGCCATAGGAATAATACTGACTAACGCTACAGAAAAGCTGGGAGAAAAGGAAGTATTTAAACTATCAGCAATGCGTCCGCCGCAGTTTGATGGCGTAAATGCAGAGGATTTTTACAAAAAATCTACAGAGCAAGTTAAAAGATTGCAGTCCAAATATCGCGCCCAAATAGAAAACTCCCAAAAAACTAGCAGATAACACCCATTCAAACTCAAAAACATAAATAATAAGCAGGAGTCATGACCTGCTTAATTTTAACGTTAAATGGAGAAATTTATGACAACACGTCAAGTAAAATGGGTTTTAGCCCACGAGCCAATTGAATTGTTTATTCGTGCTGCAAAGAAATTTGCAGAAGAAGTAAACGCCAAGGCACCGGGTCAATTAGATATCGAAGTTATGACTATGAGCGAATATGCTGACAAGTATAACAACGGTGTTGTAGTTGGCAAGCACGACCTAGTTGATTTACTAGATAATGGTGCTATCGAAATGAGCCAAACTTATACAATTACGCTAGGTAAGCTCAACAAAGATTTCTTTGCGCTAGATCTTCCTTTCTTGTTTAAAGATCACGACCATGCTGGCCGTGTATTTGAAGGCGAAATTGGAGCAGGCTTACTAAACAGTCTACAAGAATCTAAAAAAATCAAAGGTTTGGCTTTCACATACTCAGGTGGATTCCGTATTATTCCTGGAAACGAAACTGTTGCTAAGATCGAAGATCTACGCGGCATGAAGATGCGTACAAGTTTCAGCCCTGTTGCTATTGAAACATTTAAGACACTAGGTGCTGATGTTGTTCCAATGGAGTTAGAAGAACTATCAGAGAACCTAGGTGCTGCAAACGTTGCAGTTGGTGAAAGCACATATCCTCGTGTTTATGCACTTGGCCATGATAAGGTTTCCAAAGTTATTAACCATACCGAGCATAGCTTGTTCTTAACAACTATTCTAATTGGTTCAGAATTCTGGAATAGTCTAAGTCAAGAACTACAATCTGTAGTTAGCGAAGCTGCTCTAGCTGCTGCTCGTTATGAGCGTGAACTAAGCATTGAAGATGTTCAGTTAGTCCAAGAGCGTGCTGAATCAGACGGTATCGAAGTTGTCAAAATGAGCAAGGAAGAACAAGCTCGTTTTGCTGAAGCTACTAAGGTAGTTTACAGCAAATTTGAAAACTACTTCACACCAGGATTGGTTAGCAAAATTAAGCTACATTAATTTGTAGATAATTTAAAAAGGCTCTTAGGAGCCTTTTTTTTTGACTGTGCAGTACCCACCCTATAAATAATGGCAGGAGTAAATTACCATGAAAATTATACAACTAGGTACTGAATACGATAAGACCGGCAAAGAAATTAAAATCATGCATACTGATAAACTAGGTATGAGTCCTATTTTTACTTTCTTCTTAAGGCAGATGGCCACTCTTATCGATAATGGATTTGCCTATCCGATTACAACTTGGAATGACAGTGACTGCTCGGCTGTTTATGCAACTGACGAGAACGGAAAGATATTAGGTCACATTGTCTACGAACATTACGAAAATAAAGGGTTACTTTGGATAACCTTGAGCGCCGTATCGGAAGACTCGCGCGGACTAGGTATCTATACTATTTTACACGGATACTTTGAACAAATAGCTAAAGAAAAAGGATGCTGGGCTATTAGCAGTCACATTCATAAAAATAATAAAGTACGATTAGCATCTGCCGAAAAAGTTGGCATGGGTCCAGTATTTCACTGGATGGGTAAAAAACTTAAATGACAAGACTAATAGCATTTGGATGCTCCTATACATACGGCAGCAGACTTTTAGATTGCCCGCGCAATAGCAAAACTCCAAGTGCATTAAGTTGGCCGACATTACTTGGAAAGAAGTTAGAGTATTCGGTGGTTAACAAAGGAATACCAGGTGCAGGAAATTTACAAATTTTATACGAAATATTAAATTTTGATTTTAAACACGACGACGTTGTAATTGTACTTTGGTCAAGTTTTTCTCGCGGAACAGTTTTTAACAATAATACAATAGTTCAGTACGGTATCTGGCTACCAAACTATTCAAGTTGGCTTGGACCTCAGACAAATCATCATCTATCCACTGTAAGCTGGATATACATGCATCACGCCGAAACCCATTTGAATAATCTGCATCTTAAAAATTACAGTTACATCATTGAGCAATCAGATATGATTAATAACAAACCAAGTTTTATTAAACTAAAAAATCTTAAAGATGTAAAAGAAGTTTTTAAAAACATGCCCGATGTATGCGATGATAATTTACACCCTGGGCCCATTACCCATGATAAATTTTCTAGTATTGTCTATGAGGATATAACATCTTGAATATCTCAGAAAATGATTATATAACATCATCAGGGTCCGGTGACGGTTTTTCAATTAATATTAAGCCAATTACACCAGGTTTGACATATTATAAGGAAAGTTTAATTGCAGCAGAGAAAATTGAATCTTCTAGATCTGGCAAACTTTATATAATGTATAGCGGAGGAGTTGATAGCGAATACACGGTTTCAATTTTTCATGATGCAAGAATAGAATTTATTCCAGTAATTATAAAATTCACCAACGACTACAATCTGCACGACATTCAATATGCATTAGATTTCTGTAATAGCAAAAACTTAAAACCATTAATCATAGACATCGATTTTGACCATTTTGTAAAAAGTGGACAATTATTAGATATATCAAAAAAAATACAGTCGTCTGTGCATCACAGGGCTGCAACAGCTTATGCAATCGGAAAATTAAACGGCACCGTAATATGCGGGGAAGGAGAGCCGTATATTAAAAAAACTAAAAACGACTCATGGGCTGTTACTATATATCAGCACGATTATGCCATAGTTAATTATTATAAAATGAATAACATCGACGGAACCCCTCACTTTAATAGATACACTCCTGAAATGATGAGAACATTTTTAGAAGATACACGAATCAAAGATCTTGCATCAAACCAAGTTCCAGGCAAGTTGGGTTCAGATTCTAGTAAGTATATTATCTATAACAGAGATAGCCAGTTTGACCTTAAAGAACGTCCAAAGTATCACGGGTACGAGCAGATTGAAAAAATGTCTATTTTCCAACATGAAAGTTTTAATGAACTCGGTGTAATAGGAAAACAATGGGACGGTCAGTGGTCAATAGACTATAATCAATTTTTAAAAACATTATGCATACAGTAACCTGGAGACCCGGATCAAATCAATTTCTAGATAGTTTGTTCGACGAACTTCGAGAAAAACAGTACCGAGATCGTTCTCATAGACTATGGGAAAACTATAGTAAATCATCTTTCGACCATGCTGGTATAATAGCATACACTATTTGTTTTGACGATTACGATCAGCCTGAAATGTGTTCAAGCATTTCTGCTCGAGATTGTTGGCCATCTAGATCGTGTAGAATTTTAAATAGAACATGGAAGCACTCTAACAAAAAACCAATAATGAAAGAGATAAGTGCTGCCATGGGAGAAACAACCCTAAGCCAAATAGTATGGTTAAAAGAAAATACAAGTTGCAATTTATACTTTATAAGCCGCCAAACAGATAACTGGATGAACTGGGTTACACGTAATTTTAAACGACAATTTAATTTAGACTTCACAATAGCTAAAAATAAATATCTAACATGTCCAAACGAATGTGATGACACTTGTTGGCAACACATTATATACAATGGTCAGGACGAAATTTTAAACAGCTGGAAAAGTCGATGAACCAAGTTATTAAAAACATCTTAACAATTAAACACTTGTGGGGAGGCATAGTTCCTATCCACTTGTTTGGTGCTTGGGCTGTTTACAATATAGCCTCTGGATCCGCACCCGATTGGTGGTGGGTAGCAACATTAATTGGCTGGTTCTTTATGAAGTTTGTAGGAATTGGTGCAGGATTTCACAGACTGTTTAGTCATCACGGCTTTGAAGTTAGTAACTTCATGAAGCGTGTTATATTATTCTGTGGAACTATTGCAGTTCAGGGAAGTGCAATTCTATGGGTTGGAATACACAGAGGAGCTCATCATCGTCACAGCGACACTGACTTAGACCCACATAGTCCAAAACATGGTTTTTGGCACAGTTACATCACTTGGATGTTTACATTAAAAGAAGGCGATGTAAGCGTTAGGCGTGTTCCAGATTTATTGCGCGACAGCGACGTCGTGTTTACACACAAGTATTATACTGAGATAATTTGGTTTGTTTACGGATTAACTGCTTTGATTAGTTTGGATCTATTTTTCTATTTGCTAGTTTTGCCGGCGCTAATTACTCTACATGTATTTTGTCTACAGACCAGTGTGGTACATTATCCAAATCTTGGATATAAAAACTACAACACAAAAGACAATAGTACAAACATACCTTGGTTATTTTTATTAACGCAAGGGGAATGTTGGCATAATAATCATCACGGAGATCCTAAAAATCCTAACTACGGTGGAAGACATTGGTGGGAGTTAGATCCAACATTCTGGATAATCAAATTAATTCAAAAATGAATATTGCTATACTTTCATCGGTTTGCCCGTACCACCATCTAGCACAGTTACTAAAAAAAGAATCACACGTTTATCATTTTGGCGCTGCTGTAGGAGTAAAGCCGACTGATAACTATGAACCTATAACTACATGGTTACCTTACGATCTAAACGTAGGTAATGCCATGAAAAGATTTGCAGATTTTTCTAAAGATAAAAAAATTGATTTTGTCTTGGCGTCTGGGCTACCCGTACCCAGAAGTACATTTATCCACGACTACTTAAAAGAAAGAAAAATACCCTATCTGTTTGTTAATCCTAAAGTCACTGATTTAGAAAGAAGCAAACATTTAACTAAACAACTTCTTGCTAAGTGTAACATACCAACACCTGACTACCAGAAGATTGATGGTAGGTACCTTTATAAAAATTTTAAGACTATACCACGCCCATTTGTTGTGAAACTTGATTTTGTTTATCAATCGGGCCGACAGACGATTGTAGTCGATGATGAAAATTATGAAACAGTATTCGAAGAACTGTTTGGCTACTTAGTTAACGGCGATGCTCAATTGACAAACATTGCATTAGATACAGAAATTGTTCTAGAAGAATACTTAGAAATTAAAAGAGAATATTCTTATCATGCACTTTTTAATCAATCAAATTGGAAATACCTTGGGTCAGCACGAGATTACAAAAAGTTAAAAGAAGGCGATGTAGGGTATAATACAGTTGGTCTTGGCTGTTATAATGTTGAAGCAGATCTAATTGTACACGAGTATGCCGATAAAATTTATAACTTTTTAAAAGAATACTTAGGCCGCACAAAAAGTTTTTATCGGGGATTTATATTTTTAGGAATTGCTGTTGATAAAAATAATGTTCCCCATATCTTAGAAATTAATACACGAAGTGGCGATCCTGAATTATGTTCTATATTAGGTTCTATCGAAAACGATTTGTCAGAGTTATTTTATGCGGCCAGCGCAGATTTACCTATTCCAGATGTAGTACATAATAACAAGTCAACAGTTTCTGTTAGAGTTTTTAATAGAATTTACGACTGGCTTAAGCCTGCATCCTTTGTTCCAAAATTTGAAAATATACCCAACAACATAATACAGAGTATTGAAACATGTGCCGGCGCTACAATGGGCATTGAGCGATATTATATAAAACACTCTTTGTTTACCACAACTGCGGATACAAGACAAGAAGCAGCAAAACGAATCTATGATTATTTAGATACACAATATATAGGTCAATTTACCTATAGAAGGGATATAGGATACTTAGAATGAATTTAGACGACTTGGGTTACTACAAAGTTGGCACAGAAAAATTTCATAGTAAAATTTTAGCCATGTTCAAAGCACAGCAGCTAAGAACAGATATGGAGTGGGTTTTTAACGATCACATCTTTTCAGCAATCGACTGGACGCAGGAACCTAGTACTAGCATAGATGAATTTTATGCAATGAGAGCTCGACAGATAAGAGAACAGTACGACTATGTACTGTTGTTTTGTAGTGGCGGAGCAGACAGCACTAATATGTTTCACGCCTTTGTTAACAACGGACTACATGTCGACGAGGTAGTAGGTAGTGCTCCGTTGGAGGGTTTAAGAGATTGGAAAAATCCTGACCCTTCAGATACAAGAGTAGAGAATACCATTGAAGAAACGTTTCTTACACAAATCCCCTGGTTGAATACCATACAAACAAAGTACCCAAACATCAAAGTTACTCTACACGATTACTTTGAAGATATGCTTAATTACAAAGCCGATGATTGGCTGCTTAAATGTAATGACTGGTTACACCCAACCATGGCTGGGAGATATAATCTAGATCGTTACCCTCATTTAAAACGTATTGCTGAATCGGGTAAAAAAATTGCTGTTGTACAGGGCATTGATAAACCATCAATTGTTAGATCTAAAGATAATTTTTATATTATGTTTAGAGACAACATTTATAATAACAAATACAATTCAGTAAATCACCCAAACACTGATCAAGTATTTTTTTATCATACTCCCGAATTGCCATTAATGATTGTTAAGCAAGCTCATTTAACGGCAAGATTCTTAATGCGTCCTGAAAATAAAAATGTCTACGATATGATGCTTATCAACGATGACAGATTAAAGAGACCTGACATGCCTAGCGCATTACCCAAAGTCAACTCTGTATCTTTTAACGCTGGAATTTATGAAAGAGGCATCGTTCCAGCAATCTACCCTGGTATTAAAAAATGGAGTTACCAAGCTGGTAAGCCAGACAGAATGTTATTAGGTAGGCATGACGACTGGTTCTATAGACATCATTCTGGAACAAAGATATGGGAAATGATGGTGTCTGATTTAGAAAACCTAGTTGGGTCGTTAGACAAAAAATTCTTAGACTACGATCCAGTGAAAGGACTTCTTGGATTTAAGTCTTGGAGAAAGTACTATCGTATAGGCCCGGTAGCAAACTTTGAACCTGTATATGATTTAGATCAAGATCTACTCGAAGCACCAGATATTATTACAAGCATCGGCGACCTCAATCATTCATAATCTGGCGCCAGTAATTATCTAGGAAGTTTTTCCTATCTGTATGTACGGGATGATCTAACATATAGTCTTTAACCCTTCTAGTTAAAATTTCGTTAGTTGTCATGGAAGGGTAGTTTAATAATTCTATTCCATTCCACGAAGCAGTCCGTTGGTGAGAAGTAGAATCCTTAACTAGCTCTAGAGCCCACTGTCTAGCTTTTAGTGATGTATAATACTCTCCATGAGCCCACTGATCGGGGCCTGTAAACTTAAACCCATATGCTTCAGCATTTTGTTCAAATTCGCTAGACCATTCTTTGATGTGATGATTACTAAGGTGCAGTCCGTTCCAATGCCATCCATTAATGTTATTGTCTTTTAACCACTGATTAGTTTCCCATAACTCTTCAACTGTTTCGGGAGGGATACCTGCTATCATTCCGCAAAAGACAATAACTTCGCTGTTCCACTTTTGGTGTGCTAATTCAGGCAAATAATCTTTTGCTTTCTTTCCGCTAAATGATTTACCAATCAGAGAAGCTGCTTCTTTATTAAAAGTCTCTACACCAAAAAATGCTCCAAACAATCCACTTTCTTTCAACATGTCTTCTGTTTGTCTGTGTGCTTCAACAAGATCCAAGCGGAGATACGTAGCATATCTTATTTTAAAAGGCAAAGTAGCTGCCATATTTGCAAATGCTTCGACTCTATCTTTATCTGCATTAAAAGTATCGTCGAGCATATAATAGTTTGTAGTGCCAAACTTATTATAATTGTCAATCATTTCTTCTCTGATCAACTCCATGTTTCTAAGAAAATCAAGTTTATGCTTTCCTATTAACGGATATTGACAAAATTTGCATTTAAAAATACAGCCCCTGGTAGTCTCGATTGGCAAGGACTCACCAGGCTGAATAAAATCTCTCTTGTGCCATTTGTGCCTGTCGTGCTGAATATCAAATTTGTAATCTAAAGGCACAGGAGCAGATTCTTTAATAAGCCTATTTCCTCTAGGGCTAATCTCAAACGGAACTGTCGGGCCGCTTCTGATAACATTATTACAGTAGGCAAGCATTGTATCCTCTGCGTGTCCTACAATAATATGGTCGAACAGCTTTGGGGGCAAGAACCAATCAAACCTGTTAGCTGTCGGCCCGCCACCAACAAACTTTAATTTAGGAAACTTTTCTTTAAGTTTAAAGATTAAACTGGCTACCCTAAGATATAGTAGTCTATCATACACAGTATTGCCTAGCACACCAAAACCAATAATTTTGGTGTCTTCGCTAACGTAGCGTGATACTGCTTCAACCACTTCAGCTTCAGTACGTTGAAAAACAAAGTCGATGACTTGAACGTTGTAGTTGTGCTCACGTAGATACCAAGCTACTTGATACGCCCCCATACCTCTGTACAAGGATCTTCCCTGGATATTTTTCTCGTCTAGACGATAGGGTAAAACTGATGTTAATAATATGACTTCCATAGTTCTCGCGATAAATATAAAAATACCTGATATTTAGCGTTATATGGTATTATAAATAACTAATATCATTGGAGACAAAAATGCCCGTTACACAATATTTTACAAAGAGTAGACCCGATACTACACAGCCCTTTTACGAAAACACTACAGAGGGTAAAGCTAGAACGGACGTTTTGTACGCATTAGCAGACAGTCACCCTGAGCTAGTACTTTCAAGACCGCAAATACCAACAGATTTAGATGCGCTTACAATCGAAACCGAATGGACTTTTCCAGACGTTGATGCTTTTCGAGAGTGGCTTAAACTAGCACTGGAAACCGATCCTGAGCTAAGATTTGACAGGGCTAGATATTATCAAGATAAAGGGCATAGTTTACTAATTGAATTCTTCTTTGACGGCCTTGACCGCCGTGGTTTAATATCTAGTATTACTCCGCTAGGCGCTGTACACAGAATGTTTGACGGGTCTATTATTCAAAAGACTCGAAACGAACCACCAGATATGTAACCAAAACATATTGACTTTGATTCCAAAATTTGTTAAAATATCTTCGTAGACGTGAGCGGAATTGGTAGACCTCCTCCAAAGGTTTCGGCCTGCGGAGGGCAAGGGGCTAGCCCATAGTGGTGCCTCTGTAGGTTCGAATCCTACCGTCTACACCGATTTTATTAACTTCTAAGGCACATATGAAAAAGGCTCTGTTTTTTGGAATTTTGATTTTTTCAAATACTGTTCTAGCAAATTGGAATAATCCTAAACATCTTTACGATTCGAAAAATAACTTCACCAACAAAACAACTGTAACTATACAGTATGCCGATAATGTCAAACAAGCCTGTGAAATTGAAAGTCGTAAACAGGGCCGTGGGGGGTTTGGATATGCTATGCAGGCATGTTCATTTTGGCAGGCGAATACCTGTACTATTATTCTCCCAAAGAAGTTTACTATTGATAATCTAGGTCACGAAATGTTACATTGTATTCAGGGCAATTATCATGATTAGTCGTAGCCCGGATCGTATGTCCTTTCAAAAAGAAAAGTATATCGAACGGTGTAAGGAAAATGGCGAAGAACCTAACCCTGCATATCTCGAAATGTACGATAACGGTCTTAACCAGTACGATGCCAGATTCGACGATCCAGAGAGCATTAAGAATAATTTGGAATACGATTTACTAACTTGCCCTTGGATGTTAGAAAAAGTTCGTAAATTTGATTACTATGCTCAAAATTTATACGCCGCATTGTGCAACATGCAATGGTGTAAGCGAGATCTAGTTCCTGCCTTACGACAAAGCGATGAGGATCTCTGGGGTTGCTCTTGGCGGTACGCAGGCGGTATAATTGCAGATATGCAACAACAAGGTGACTACATAGATTGGTACTGTAGTGGCCTGGGCGGCCTCAATCAAGAGTACGATAGTAAAGAAACCAATGAACAGTGGCAAAAACGTACTGGCTATGTTCCAGAAGGTTTTATTACTGATGAAGTCGAAACCGACTTAAATAAACTTGGCTGGTTTCCAGTTCCTTATAAAGACGAGTAAATATATGGAAAGATATACATACGATGCGGAAGAAATTTTTGAAGAAATTGACGGGGATCCTGAAAATGTAATCATGAACATTCCGCAAGAAATCCGAGATAGACTAGGATGGAAAGAGGGTGACACAATACATGTTACCGTTAACGAGGGAACAATTACACTTGAAAAGAAATAATGGCAAAAGACGATATTATTGAACTCACAGGCACAGTAGAAGAAGTTTTACCAGGTAACATGTTTAGAGTTAAAGTAGGTAATATGCCCGCTCCTTTACTCTGTTACATGGGAGGTAGATTAAAACAAAACAAAATTCGCATTATCTTAGGAGACAATGTGAAAGTAGAAGTTAGCCCATACGACTTAACAAAAGGTAGGGTAATTTATAGGTTGTAACTATGAATAGCATCATGGAACTTGTCTGCGAAATATGTAACCGTGTAAGGCGCAGAGCTCAGTTAGGAGTAAGTTTCCAAAAGGTGCTAGGAATGATAAGAAAAGAGTTTAAGTTAAACGACTTAGACGTAAAGATTAAAACAGTCAAAGATAAAAAACTAAACACAGATGTGTTTTATGTTAATGGATTTTATGATCCCGAAGACGATAAGAATTTAGATTGTCCTATAGAATTGGTATTAACCCATAACTTTAGTAAAGATGGTATTTGGCACACAAAAAATGTTACTGAATTATTAGTGCAAATATATGACTCGTTAATACATGAATACAGGCACCAAGGACAGTATAAAAAGAGAAATTATCGATACGGTTTAGAACACGATAATGAGCATAAATCATATTTAAAAGACCCTGATGAAATTGACGCTTACTCGATAAGTATAACTTTTGAATTATGCAGAAATTTAGGCAAACATAGGGCACTAAAATATCTACGCAACACCAATAAACTAAGTAGACTCAGATTGAATGGGAACTTTGTTAGCCCAAGTTTAGGAATGTACAAGACAGAATTTCCAAATCCAAACGATCCAGTAATAAATCGGTTAACTAAAAAGATATATGTAAGACTCCAAAAGGTTGACACAGACTTCATTTTCATGTAAAATAAGCACATTCAATCAAACAATGGAGCAAGACATGCCTGCGCCCGAAAAAGAGTTTTTAGTCCAAACTGTTTTGGAACTGTCGTGTGCTGCCTACAGGCATAATAAAGATTACATTAAAACAACGGAACCAATTTACACAGATGACTACAAAGTCGTCGGGTACAAGCACACCAACAAGGTTCTCATGTTAACTGTCCTTGGAGAAGATAAAACCAATTACAGTGGCATGGATCCTTTGATGAAGCCTCCTCTTATCACTAATAACTTAGAAGATAAAGAATTGGCGGAAGAGATCATTAAATTCTACCGCAGACTCATGTTTAGTGCCATTGAGGGTAGTGACGATTTTAAAACCGAATTGAATAGTATCTTAACCAAAGAAACAACTACTGTTAACAAGTTTGGTTGGATCGCCTGCTTGCCCAGTGTCTATAAAAGAGATATAAGTAAGCACCAATTTGAAAAGAAAACTAAGTCTCTCGAAGAAGGTTGGCTTGGAGAAATTGGAAATACGCTAATGGATTTAGACTGCGAAATTTTGTCATCTATTAAGTCAAAAAACTTTGAAGCTTTCAACATCGATGCTATAATTAACAATAAATTAGTCAGCTGGATGAGCCAAAAAGATTTGATTGTAGGCCCTGCTGTTGTTATCAAAGCAAAGGTCAAAGATCACGGATTTCACTGGAAGACTAAAGGTACTGTAACAAGACTTAACTATGTAAAGGTTGCGCAATGAAAATTGAAGATTATCTCAAAGCTACACAGCATCAAATTACCGGAGGTTCCGAATACCTATGGGACTGCTTTGGACCCGATGCTCGCTACTTGGATTGTGACCGGGAAAACGAGTACGGCACTAATATTGTCTTTGACTCGAAGACATTTGATGTTTACACTTGTGAGTTTTGGGACTATGTAAACAATCGCCAATATCGTTGGATTAATCCCGAGCATATTGATGCTTTCAAAGAAGCATGCAAAGAACACGGTGTTGATTTCCAGGGTTCCCTTGACGATAGTAAGTTTACCGATTTAGAAGTCGAAGATGATATTCTCGAAAAGATTACAGATATGGTTAACGGCGAAGAATACGATAATCGAGTAAAGGTTCCATTGGATATTCCAGACGAGGATTTGTTGAAGTATATGATTGCCGCGCATGAGCGTGACATGACGTTTAACGAGTTTATAGAAGAAGCTCTACGTCATGCTGTTGATGAGTTCAATCGTGATCCTGAACGTATGAAAGAATTGGCCAAAGGTTGGGCAGATTAATATGTATTCAGAAGAAGAATACGAAGCGTTTGCTAAAACAATGGAAGAACGTTTTCCAAAGATGTTTGCAGAGCCCTATGGTGGATTTTGTATAGGCCCAGGTTGGTGGCCTGTAATAGCAAATCTATGTGCTAATATTCAACATCATCTCGATTGGAAGAACAAGACATCCGAAGTTGTACCACAAGTAACAGTGGCACAAATTAAAGAAAAGTTTGGTGGCTTACGTTTCTATTACGATGGTGGTGATGAGGAAATCAGCGGTATGGTTCGTATGGCAGAAGCATGGGCAGGTAATACTTGCGAAACTTGCGGCAAGCCTGGCTATCAGCGTGAAGGCGGCTGGATTAAAACACTCTGTGACGACCACGAAGCAGAACGCCAACAACGAAGAAAAAAATATGAAAATCAAACTGGTCAGTGATCTCCATTTAGAGTTCAGTGACATAAACATTAAGAACGATGAAGGCTGCGATGTCTTAATCCTCTCCGGCGACATTATGATCGCCGAAGAACTTTACGATCATCCTGCGGCAGACTTCAATCCTTATAGCCAAGGTGCGTTTGCCGAACTTGGTCGTAAGCAACAACGAGTCCAACGGTTCCGTGACTTCTTGAAGCGTGTGAGCTTTCAGTTTCCGCATGTGGTCTATGTTGCTGGCAATCATGAGTTTTATCACGGCAAATGGGATCGCACTATTGATGTACTGCACGATGAGTGTGCCAAGTTCCCTAACGTTTACTTTTTAGAGCGCGAGTGCAAGACTATCGATGGTGTGACTTTTATTGGCGGAACACTTTGGACTGACATGAACAAGGGTGACCCTTTGACTCTGCATGCCGTTCGAGACATGATGAGCGACTTTCGTGTAATTCTTAAAGAGAAAGAAGGATACACTAGGCTCAAGCCCGCAGATACTTGCGTTCGTCACAAAAAGATGTTAGACTATATCAAGTCAGTGGTAGCAGAACGCCCAGACGAAAAGTTTGTTGTAGTTGGACATCATAGTCCTAGCAAGCTGAGTACGCATGAACAGTATGCTAACGAACATCTAATGAACGGTGCTTATAGTTCAGACCTAAGCGAGTTCATTATGGACCGGCCGCAGATTAAACTGTGGACACATGGTCATACTCATCATCCTTTTGACTATGTCATCGGTGAGACACGTATTGTTTGCAACCCACGTGGCTATGAAGGATATGAGCCAGAGAGTGGTTGGAATCCTAACATTGTATTGGAGATTTAAATGGAAATTAGTATTGTAGAAATGACTAGAGAAACTGGCAAGAATCTTGCCGCCTTTGTAATACATATTGCAAATCATATCGAAAAATTGGAGGCTGAAAATGCAGAACTTAGAAGACAACTCGAACTTCGGAATTCAGACAGCACTGAAAAACGAGAAGGAGTTTAAGGCCTTTAAAAAGTGGCTGAAAGGCCACTTGAATTACGGACCTGTAACTGTTACCTTTGTAAAGAAGGACGGCACAGAGCGAGTAATGAATTGCACAACCAATTCAGAACTTGTTCCTGCTGTTCCAATTCTTACAGAAGAAGTTGCCGTTCCTAAAAAAGAAAAGAAAAAGAACGAAGACGTTATGTCAGTTTTTGATCTTGAAGTGAAAGAATGGCGTAGTTTCCGTTGGGATAGCATTAAACGAATTGAGTTTACACTATGAAAATTGGTCTTAGTTATAGCCGTTGTATCCGAGATATTGTTGAAGGTAAAGTAGACATAGAAGATGTACTAGTCATCATTGCCCGCACAGATTTCGATCCCCATAACGACAAACAATGGGAAGGGATTTGGCAAGGTTACGGTGGCGGATCCGATGGCAATATGATGCGGGGATTTTTTGGCGGCAGTCATCCCGAGTGGGAAGGCTTTACGGACGAGGACGAAGACCTTTTTCGTAGTGTAAGTATTGAACTGTGGGAACGAGGTAAATTTCATCAGCCTCGTAAGTTTGGTGCTCACCCCCAGCGCATGCCCTACTATTGGCTAGAAACTGTATTACCTAGTGATGAACTAGAAAAAAATCCGTCTGCTAAAATAGCTTGGGAAAAGTTCCAAACTATTGCAGGTTTGTCTAACGTTAAGCTAGACGAATCTGCACAATGAAATACATGATACCTTTACTATTCTGCTTGCTAGTAGGATGTGAAGATACAAACTTGACTTACCAGCAATTGGTAGACTACCCTATGCAATGTGCCAAGGCTGAAAAGCAATTGTCACATTTGCGTAAGGTTCAAGCAAGAAAGAACTTTGACACCAATCCTGATAACCTAAGCGAAGAAGACCGTGCTTACAATAGTAGACTCAAATCTACTATTTGGTGGTACACTTGGAAATGTGGTGTAGAATGAAATATTTTATTTTGGCACTTGTATCTTTGTTGGTTATTAAACAAGCCTCGGCTGAATGCCGAATTAAAGAAGCCAGCCAAATGATACAGGAAGTAGAAACTGGACCTGTACAGAATTTGGTTAAAGTTACTAAAGGTGACATGTGCAATGTTAACTATACTATTTTGATAAACGGTATAGAACACAAGGTCAACTACACACATAAAAATTGTGCAGAAGCAATTGAAAGAGGCAAAAATGAATTGCTAGTTTCTCTTGCAGGCAAGTATCGTACCGAGGTTGTTACCACTTGCAAAGAAGGCGAAAATTTAGTTGACAGGCCAGTTCGAATTGGTGAAGTTGTTATGGAAAATGAACTTCTCAGAGTTGAACGCCAAACTGGATATTTTAAACATAAAAACTCCACCTGTCGTCTATTCAAAGAACGATATGTCCAAAATAATAAATTACGTGTTAACCACGGCGTAATTTGCCAAATTAACGAAAATGACTGGACAGTGGTTGACAAGTGGTAATCTTTAATATATAATTAAACTTGATATGTAGCAGTTCCGCTGTATATCATCGGCCAAGTGAAGGCCACGACAATGGGCAAGTGAAGCCCGCAAAAAGGAAATTATATGACACAGCTAACCCACGCTCAAACAATCAACGGGCGTTATCTCAAATCAACTAGCCATTTCATTACGTTGCAACAACGCCTAGCAGATGCGCTAAAAGCGGCTCCAGTTTTTGTAAACATGCTAACCGCAATGGTAGAAGAATACAAACGTCGAAATCCTAACTGGGCAAACTTTTCAGACCTTAAATTGTGTAAGGCGATTCAAGTGGCAATGGACAAGATTTTGATTGATACTACTATGCAACGTAGTTTGAATCTGCGCCACGTTCTCAATATCCTTCAACATTTCCGTAGCACAATGGTCATGGCCATCCAAGTCTACGAAGACGAAAACAAACCAGGTTATTATATTGCATGGGACGGGCAACATACTGCCATTGCACTATACATTATTCTTACCAAAGTATTTGGCGAACAAATGGCCAAGACTATGATTCCGGTTGTTGTATATAATGTAAAACACAAATTGGAAATTCGTCGTAACTTTATTTTGCTTAACGGCGATGCCAAAGAAGAATTGGATTTTATTGACAAGTACATTCAGATGGTATTTGGTGTTAAGGTTGACCATGCCGATGATCCGGAATGGGTTGACACCGCTCTGAAGAATGATTATCTTGCGGCAGCAGGCTTGTTTGCCACACACAGTAAATTTGGCGATGAAGATCAGCCTGGTGCGTTTACCTTGCTTGCTGATACGTTAATGAGCAAGAGTCTAAAAAATCGTAAGCACCCCGAAGTTACTCGCATGTTTGCACAATACTGGAGTTACTTGAATCAGCAACGACCCGTAGAGCCCAAAGAAGCTAGGCAGTTGTACGAGTATTTTAATCTGTGCTACGAGCAAGGTATTACAGTTGACGACAAATACCTGTTGGAATTTGTTCAGTTTACTAAAGATAACTTTGATGCCGATTTTGGTGCGAACGGTCCTTTCTGGGATAAAGTTAAAATGGCTTATGAGTCTTGGTACCGAAAGGCCAATGCAGGCTCAGCAGACGTAAACGAACAAGGCGAAGTTATTGTTCGAGGCTTTACATCAGAAATGCGCACAGGTATTCCGTTCTTGATTGCTCAAGTTAAGAAGAGTACCAAACTGGCTGTTCCTAAGTATTCTGCCAACAACGGCTTTACTGTTGCTAGCAAGGATTTGTGGTAATATGTCTAAGCTCAGAGACGCTAGTAAAGACAAACTTAAGAGTCAAGCGACTCTTAAGGAGCAATACAAGAGTCTCTGCAAGTGCCGTCTCGAAGATTGTGAGAATGACCTTACGATCTTCGACGGCCCGGGCAGTGACAGTTATTGCAGAGAACACCAGTTGCAATTAACCGAGTACGGAGGGATGGGCAAGGCAGACCGACCATATACCTTCTACCGTGGCTGGGTATGCGAACGCTGTAGTTATGATCCGAGACTGGATCCACAGTTTGACGACATCGAAGACCCATTCCATAAACTAAGATGTATGCGAGGTGTTATGCATGGTGACCATTTGGAACGACAAGCAGATGGAGGTAAAGATATTGCCGAAAATATCCAAACTCTTTGCTGTCGTTGCCATATGATCAAAACATACAAAGAGAAAGATTATCTTTCTGCCAAAAAGATTGATTCTAATATTATTTGATAGTAGACTATTACTATCGTAACTCATACAAAGGCACACAAATGACGAAACTTCTAGTAGGCTTTATTCTAGGCTTGATAGTTGCCACTGTTGGCTTTTCGGGCGTTGCTCGAATTTTGGACAGAGGCATCGACACAGTTAAAACACAGAGTCAGGAGATGGCAAAATGAAAACCATTGCATCAGTATTTTTGATTTTGGCCCTTACCGCTTGCTCGACTGTAGCAGGTGTTGGTAAGGATATTCAATCCACAGCAGAGTGGACTAAAGAAAAGATGGGTGGACGATAATGAAAAACGTTTTTATTTTATTGCCAATTATTGCAGTTCTTACTGCTTGCGGTACTAGCGATCCTTACGCCAAACGTGCCGAACAAGAACGCGAACGCAGAGAAAAGGTTACCGAACGGGTAATTGACAAAGCACCAAAATGGATGACTGAATTGCCGGTTAGCAAGAATGCAGTCTTTGAAGCCGGTACGGCGGTGAGTGCGGATTTTAGCATGGCTGATCAAAAAGCCAAAGCAGATGCATATGGTAAAATCTGCATGACTGCTGGTGGTACTGCTAGCCAACGTACTAAGATTTATCGTACAGACAGCGAATCAGCTAGCACTGAGTTCAGCGAAATGGCTCTGCGTTCTAGTTGTAAAGAAGTAGACCTGACTGGTGTTGAAGTTAAGGAAGTCAAGCGAATCAATGAAGGCGGACGTTTCCGTACGTATGTATTAGTTGCGCTTCCTACAGGTGATGCCAACGTTCTAAAACGTGCCAAAGATGCTGCTCGTCAGCGTGAGATTGCGGCTGCTCGAGCACCTCAAGCTCTTAAGGAACTTGACTAATGAGTCAAACGATCTTAAATCAAGTAAATCAACGCCCGCCGCTTTTTATCGAAGTAGCTGATCTTTTTCAGGGCGAATACAAAGAAGCTCCGATTAGTTTTGATGTTGATCCTCTAGTCCTTAGTGTTCGCCTTAAAAAGATGTCTGAAGAAGATCCTAGTCACAGGTATAAAAGGCTAGAGAATCCTAGTGTCAAATCTGCGCTAATGGGCAATGATTTTAACGATGCTGTAAAAATTAAAGAATACTACAGTAAAAAGATAATGTGGTCTAGTTTGAAAGATTCCAATCTTTCACGATACAGGGCAGATCTCATGCAGTATCTACAGCATCCTAAAACTATGCTTAGTAAACAAGAGGTTGGTATGTTGGTTACTTTGCCATATTTTTATGACGAAGATCAAATTATCGATTCAATAACTAGCCAATATCTAACAAGTGATATTCCTCATGTTCGTCCTAATATGAAGAAAATTACTCGAGAGCTAGTTTTTCTACACCAGACATCTCGTTGGGTACACAGAAAGAAAACTATTTTCTATTGGTTTGCAGACGATAATTCATTTGTTTACAATATTCAATTGGAAGAAGGCAATGTACTACGCAAGTTTTTTGAAGACGCTGTGCTAACTAAATCCACATCAGTATTCGAAACACTTATTACAAAAGTTGTTTACCCCTTTGAATACTACAAAATGTTCGACTATAGGTTAATCAAATGATTCGAGTAATATTTCTTTTTATAATTTTATCAGTACTGACTTGGGCCGCAATTGTCGGTGTCCAAAAAATGTCAGGAAAACAGGCACTAGACTTGACCAAGGCTGGTGTATTTGCTATAATTAGTTCATCAGTTGCTCTTGCTCTGATGTTTATTTTGGTTGAACTTTTTTAAGGATTTAAAATGAAACGTATTTTTACTCTCTCTGTTCTTGCCGCCGCAGTTTTGGCAACAGGTTGTACTCGTATTGAAACTGGAGAGGTTGGTGTTCGAGTTGGTTTTGACAAGCAGGTTCAACAAGGTGAACTGCTACCTGGCTCATTCAATCAAGTGTTGATCGGTGATGTGCTGACATTCCCAATCAAGGATGTTAATGTCACACTGAACGACATGACTCCTGTAGCCAAAGACAACTCAACCATGAAGGATCTGGATGCTGTGGTTGTTTACAATATCAACAGTCAGCAAGTGGCTGAGCTCTACAGTCAGAAGAATCGTGCCTTTCACGCAGAGTTCAAAGGCGATGTTTACCTGATGTATAACTACATTGTTCAAAATGCTCGTAATGCTATCTACAAGGCAGCTCGTAAGTACGAAGCACTGGACATGGCAGACAACCGCAGTGATATGGAAAACTTCATCAAAGAGGAAATCGTCCGCAATCTTGCTGAAGAAAAGTTGGATGGTAGCATCAGCATCAGCCAAGTTCTAATCCGTAATGTTGTGCCTGCTGATTCAGTCGTAGCTAGTGCCAACGAACTGGTTCGTGCTAAAAACGAACTGAAACAAAAGGAAGTTGAGGTTAAGACTGCTGAAGCAGAAGCACGCCGTATGGCTGCTCTGGCTAACAACAGCGCCAGCTCTATCGCGTTCATGAACGCTCAGGCTGCTCTTAACATCTCAGAAGGTATTAAGAACGGTAAGGTGCAGACCATTGTTGTGCCCAGCAACATGACATCGCTGATGCTGCCTAAGTAAGGAATATATAATGCCTAATCTAGTACCAATGGTTATCGAGCAAGAGGGGCGCGGAGAACGTGCCTATGACATCTACAGTCGACTGCTCAAAGATCGTATTGTTATGTTGGACACTGATGTTAACGAACACAGCGCCAGCCTACTTGTAGCACAGTTACTCTTTTTAGAAAGTCAAGGAAATGATGACATACACTTCTTTATCAACAGCCCAGGCGGAGTCGTTACGGCAGGAATGGCTATCTACGATACTATGCAGTTTATCAAACCCGATGTTAGCACCATTGTTATGGGCCAGGCTTGCAGTATGGGCAGTCTCCTTGCCACAGCAGGAGCTCCGGGCAAGCGAAAAATGCTGCCAAACGCAAGACACATGATTCACCAGCCCTCAGGCGGTGCTCGTGGACAAGCTACAGACATGCAGATTCAAGTCGAAGAAATCTTAAAAATGAAGAAATCTCTTACAGAAATCTACGTCAAGCACAATAGTAAAGGCAAAACTTTTGCCCAATTTAGCGTAGATATGGAACGTGACAAGTTCATGAGCGCACAAGAGGCCCTGGAATACGGGTTGATTGACGAAATTGTAGAAAAACGCCCATAATAGTAGCAGTTAATTGGACTATCATGTAAGCTATAAATACGTTGTCTAGGAGTTAATCATGGTAGTCCGTAAGCCCTTTAATTGGAGTTTGCTCACAAGAGATGCTCTATTCTGTATGTTGAACAACATACAAGGGAAAGTTGTTGATAAAAGGCTTAGTGTAGAAAAACTACACGACATAATGGGCAAGCACATCAAACAGCATTTGCCCATTAAAATAAAAATGGACAGGGACCCTAAGAATGACAAAGGATATGTCTACGTTGGCGGCACCTACTATAGTATTTCTGACAAACAGGAAACAGGCCGCTACATCGAAATTATCTTTAGCTACAACAGCAACCAACAATACTTTAAACTAAGCAGACATCGTTGGTTAAGACTTTGCACCCTGTTTGCCGATACCATGCTACATGAAATAATTCATTGTAGACAGTATCGTAGCAGAAATTTTAAGGCAATTCCAGGATACCTAAGTACAGCCTATTATGCTAGAGATCGAAAGGCACAAGAGTATTACGGTGACCGAGACGAAATGGGTGCGTTTGCGTTTAACATAGCCTGCGACTTATATGATAGATTCGAAAATGATTTCGATTCGGCTGCAAAATATCTAGACTCAAATCAATACAAACGACATAAAAGAACTACATTCTACAAGTATATGGAAACTTTTGGTCACAATCACAATCATCCAATCATCAAAAAAATCAAAAGAAAAGCCATTTCACAATTGCCAAATGTTGAATTCGGCAAACCTTTTCGAACAACAAACTACTTGACTTATTAATCACTTTCATTTACAATAGTAGAACATTAAACTACTATTGGAGTCAAAAGTGAGCGACCCTTGCTACCTAGTCATTTCTAGTCTAGAAAATCACAACAGTCGTTTGGATAAAGAGGCGATTATCCTTGCTCAAGCAGAAGCGGGTAATCGAGAATTTTTTGAAGGTTGTCGATTGGCGTTGGATCCAATGATAACTTTTGGACTTAAACAAATACCGGAGAAAACAGATGAAGATGGCCCTGGTTTGGATTGGGATAGTTTTACTCTCATTGTCACTGGCTTTGTTAATCGCTCATTCACCGGCAACCTTGCCCGCGGCACAATTACACAGATGATGAGTTCCGCCACTCGGGCACAGTGGAACGGGTGGTATCGACGCATTTTGATTAAAGATCTGCGTTGCGGTGCAAGTGAAAAGACTGTCAATAAGGTTGTAGAAAAGAAATGGCCTGAATATGCAATACCTGTTTTTAGTTGCCAGCTTGCTCATGATAGTGCTAATCACGAGTCTAAAGTTTCTGGGCAAAAGCTCATCGAGGTTAAACTGGACGGAGTACGTGTCATTACTATCGTGTACCCTGATGGGCGTGTGGATATGTTTTCCCGTAATGGTAAGGAACTAGTAAACTTCCCGCATGTCACTGAACAGATCAGTGCAGTGGTTAAAAAGACTCCTCCACCTTACCCGGTCGTACTGGATGGCGAGATTATGTCTAGCAGTTTCCAGGACTTGATGACACAGGTACACCGTAAGAGTGATGTCAAAGCCAATGATGCTATTTTGAACCTGTTTGACATGTGTCCGCTTGAAGATTTTGAAAAGGGCTTTTGGGACAAGAGTCAAACAGTTCGTAGTCAAATGGTTCAAGCATGGGTAGAACAGAACACTGAATTGTTGCCTAACGTCACATGTCTTGCTAACGAACTTGTTGATTTGGATACAGATGAAGGGCAGTTGCGTTTCAAAGAGATCAATGCACAGGCAGTAGCAGGTGGTTACGAAGGCATTATGATTAAAGATCCAAAAGCCGGATACGAATGTAAGCGTAGTGTGGCTTGGCTAAAACTCAAACCGTTTATTGAAGTATCGCTGACTGTTGTGGCCGTTGAAGAAGGCACAGGCCGCAATGTAGGTAAACTTGGTGCATTAGTTTGTGAAGGCGAAGACGATGGAAAATTTATACGAGTCAATGTTGGCAGCGGTTTTAGTGATAACAATAGGGACGACTTCTGGCATGCTGGCCAAGAGGTGGTGGGAAAAGTCGTTGAAGTACGGGCTGACGCGATCACTCAAAATCAAGACGGTTCTTATTCGTTACGTTTTCCGAGGTTCATTCGTTTTAGGGGGTTCAAAGATGGGGAAAAAATATAATTTAATGCGTAGTATGAATAAGGACGTTGTCTATGGCGCTCTACTAGAGTTAAGTCAAAATTCCAGAGTGTGGCATGAAAGCTCGGTAAGTGCAGAATACAGTCACTTGACAGACGAAGGTAAAGAAGCTATCATACATGTCATAGAAGAAATGTTTCGTGGATTGCAAACTATTCATAAAAGAGAGTTGGCAGAAGAAGCAAAGAGGCAAACGATAGAGGCCATTAAATGATGTATACTAGTCATCGGTCTAATATTAAAACAATCCGGCAGGGCGATCCTGATTTTACAATCACCGATGGACTTGCTACCTATCCTCGGGCTATGTTGCATGTTTTGCCAGACTGTCCAATTCGCGTTAGAGAATACGTGCAATGGGCGTATGATAACGGTTACATAAAGTGCGTAGCCCATGTACCTGGAAAACAATTAACTTGGGAAAAATTAACAAATGACTAATCCGTTTCGAGATCAAGAAAAATTTATGCGGGCCTGTGACCAAACTACAGATGTTTGGAATCAGGAGCAATTTGACCTATACGTCAACTTAATCGAAGAAGAATTTAAAGAACTTAAAGAAGCTATTGCAGCCAATAATCAAGTCGAAATACTCGACGCTCTTGAAGATATTATGGTTGTTACCGCTGGTGCTATGCACTCAGCTGGATTCGATGGCGAAGGCGGTTGGAAGGAAGTTATGCGAACTAACTTTGCTAAGATTGATAAAGAAACTGGAAAAGTTCGCAAGCGTGAAGACGGAAAAGTCTTAAAACCTGTAGGTTGGACACCGCCTGACTTAAATACTTTTTTAACTAAGGAGAACTAAAATGTTCGGAACATCGTACGCAGGTGCAGTATCTTATAGATCTGCCGCAGAAATTAATAGTGCAATGGGCCGTGTTTATGGACATATGGCCTTGGCAGTTCTTACCAGCATGGTAGTGAGCTTTCTAGTAGGAACAAATGCCGCACTCATGGCGTTTTTCTTTACTGGTATTATGAAGTGGATTGTAATATTTGCCCCACTAGTTGCTGTTTTTGGTGTTACTATCTTATTGAACGCAAGTCCAACTAAGAGTATGGCGCAACTTTGTCTACACGGATTTGCCGCATTAATGGGTCTGAGCTTTGCTACAATTTTTGTGATTTACAATATGGGCTCAATTGTTAGTGCCTTTATGGGCGGCGCAATTCTATTTGGGGTAATGAGCGGATATGGATACTTTACCAAAAAGGATCTAAGTGGTCTAGGTAGTTTTCTGTTTGTTGGTCTGATTGCAATCATTATTGCCAGTATTGTCAACATTTTTGTCGGTAGTACAGTAATGCAAATGGTTATCAGTGCTATTGCTATCTTAATTTTCCTCGGACTTACTGCTTACGATACACAGCAGATTCGCGAAGAAGTCAGTATGGAAAATAATGGAGTTGCCGAAATCCGCGGTGCCCTTACTCTTTATCTAGATTTTATTAATCTATTCTTGAATCTACTACAGTTGTTTGGTGAAAAGAAAGAGTAATGTTATTTTTATTCAAGAAAAAGGTCCTGCATGTTGATTGTTTTACAAGCAGACAATATGTGCATGACCTTTATCCAATAGATCACAGCCATAAGTTTTTTCCAGATTGGTGGAAAGCATTACCGAAAAGTTTTGAAAAAGAAGGCACCATGGCCCCGATACCAACTATGAAAAGTTGTGCGGGGTTTTTGGACTTTTATAAAAACGGAATGACAATTCCAATGTGGTCTGATTTACTTGTTGGGGTCGATAGGCAGAACGGGACTTTTGCGTGGCAGTTTAGTGACAGCGTAAGTGGCGCTATGAGTCACGATTTTCGACAAATGTCCGGCTATCTTGACCAAAAGGATTTTATACATTTAAAATTGCATTCTCCGTGGTTGATTAGCTGTAAAGAAGATTTACAATGGAATTGGATTGGTAACACATGGGCATTTCAAAACCCGCATGAAATTATTATTCCGCCTGCTTCGTTAAATTACAAGTACAACACTAACTCGGATGTCAATCTATTTTTACATTTTACAACTCCAGGAAAACCTTTATTCATTAAACAAGGAACGCCTTTAGTTAATATTGTTCCAATTACAGATCGTAAATTAAAGATACATTTGCACAAGGTCGGTAATGAAGAATACTTTAATATGAGAGAAAGATTGATTCCAACATCTTTTTTAAATAAGTATAAAATTCAAAAACGAATTATAGACGAAAAAGAAAAATCGAAATGTCCTTTTAATTGGAAAAAATAATGGCACAGAGAAGTAATTACTGGAGTTGTAGTAAATTTGCAGATTGGATCCGAGGCAAGCCCAAACTAAAAATGGGTACTTCTGACCAATGGCACGACTGGGAAGTCGAAGCTAAACGCTACAATCCCATTCGCTATTGGATTGCCGAAGAAGCACTGGACGCAATTCAAAACTTTATTTGGTGGCCTGTAGATAAAATATATGACATTAAGTATTATATTAATAATCGCTACATTAGTAGGACTCATAGCCTTACGGCCCACCCTAAAGACATTCGACCCGGTCAGTGGTGTGATGTGGGTAATCGTTTTCTTCCTTGTCTTTTTAATGAGCTCGTTGATTTTGTTGAAGTAGAACTTGCATGGTGGCATCTTGCCTGGGAAGGAAAAGAAGCACGTAAACAATACAACATGCCTTGGTGGGCATCAGGCTGGTGGCGTGTGCGCCTATGGCGTTGCCCGCAAGCAGGTCTGGACAATCTCAAATGGCAAAGCGAACTTGTTTGGAAAGAAGAAGAGTGCGAGCCCGGCAGTCCAAACATCGGACAACCTACCTATCAAGCTATCAAAGCATTAGAAATTCTAGCACTTTACAAGTGGTGGACTGAAGTGTATCCAAATCGTCCTGATCCCCACGATGTCAGCGGATGGAGTTCCTACTGCGATGCCAAACGGGATCTAAATGATGGGCGGTTATTTGGTAGTAAAGAAACACCCGAGCTCAGAGAGCAGGGAAATCTTGCCTTAAATAAGAGTCAAGAAATTGAACAGGCATACGAATCAGAAGATGAAGAGATGATGATTCGATTGATTAAAATTAGAAATTCTTTATGGACTTGATTTTAGAATTTGAAAAAGAACCTGTTGTTATAAAACTACTCGATAACCCATTAGTTAACGATTGGGCACGACATCTAAACACTACTGACTTGTGGGACTGCTGGAATGTCCCACAATGTGTTTATGATGATAACGGTGAAAAAGAAAAATATCGATTAGAAATGATTGCAGCTATTGAAGATTTTAATTATCATAATAAGACAAAATTTCCCTTCCAAGTCAGCAAAGATACAGAATTTACAAGAAAAGATTTAAATCTGATACACAGATGGTTTACAACAGGCACATCTTTTACCTGTTGGTCATTGGATACTGGGCCCGTAGTGTCTAGAGAAGACTATGCCGTATTCTACGAAAAAGCATCGGCAATTAATGATGTGGTACATTTTTTAGAAAATTATTATGATACGCCAGCTAAAAATCACAGTAAGTTTGTAAATTATCAATTTTTTAAATTAAACAGTTTACAAAATAATCAATATTTTGAACATGCCCAGGGTGACTGGCGCTACCTAGATTACGACTGCGAATACGATGTTTTTATGACATGGGCTATTTGCGGCAAAGATTACTTTCAGGCTTACATAGACAACGATGATCCCAGGCAATGGGATATAACAGCTCAGTGGTGCTCTTACTATAATTATTTTTATATTGATGTAAACGGAGAACGTAACAAAATATTAAAGTCTGACCAGTTTACAGATTTCTTAAGAAAAGGTCACGTGTATAATACAGCTTGGCAATACATGCCTGTAGGGAAAATCATTAGCGGAAAATATCAGCACCATTCAACTTTCAAAGGTTTAAGATTAAATTGAAAGACCGAATCATACATATCAAAGATGTCACGGATCAAATAAGTCCTACATTTTGTCTAGCAAAATGGCATCATACAACAATATACCTACAAACAGGCGAAACACATAGTTGTTATCATCCGCCACCACATAAAATTCCTTTGCACGAATTAAAGGATAACCCTAGTGCATTACATAATACTAATGAAAAAAAATTACAACGTGCTGCAATGTTAGACGGTGACAAGCCTGGCGGATGTCAGTACTGTTGGAATATAGAAGCATTGGGTGCAGATTACATCAGTGACAGGCACGAACGTAACGCCAGCATTTATCGTCCTGAGCGTATCGACGAAATTAAAAATAACAATTGGGATTTTAATATAAACCCAGAATATATCGAAGTTAGCTTTGGAAGTGAGTGTAATTTTAAATGCGGTTACTGTCATCCAAAACATAGTAGTGCTTACTATAAAGAAATAAAAGATTTTGGACCGTACTCAATGGTAAAAAATCATAGGAACGACATAGACTGGTTCACAACGTATGAAGAAGAATCAAACCCATATGTTGAAGCATGGTGGAAGTGGTGGCCCACAGTTAGTAAAACTTTAAACATTTTACGTATTACAGGAGGAGAACCACTACTACAAAAAAGTACTTGGCGTTTGCTCGACGACTTAGATAAGAATCCACTACCTAATTTAGAATTAAATCTAAACAGTAACCTAGGAGTTAAACCTATTTTAGTAGAACGTCTAGCAGAAAAAGTTGAAAAACTAAGATTAGAAAATAAAATAAAATCATTTAAACTATTCACAAGTTTAGATACTTGGGGTAAAAAGGCTGAATATATTCGTACTGGTTTAGATATTGATGTATGGGAGAAAAACTTCCACACGTACCTTAATAAGACAAAATATCCAGTGACGTTTATGATTACATTTAATATTTTAACTGTAAGCAATTTTAAAAGTTTACTTGAAAAAATACTTGAGTGGAGAAGACAATACGGTTGGTATGAACATCTACTAAAGCATAGAATAAGATTTGATACTCCGCACTTGAAAGAACCATTACAGTACGATATGAATATTCTGCCTAAAGAAGAATTCATGCCTTACATGTATAGTTCGCTTGATTTTATTAAAGAAAATTTAAACGACAGCTCTGGATTTCATTTTAGCGAAATGGAATACGAAAAATTTCGACGTGTAGTTACGTATATGGACACAACAACTTACCCAGAAGATAAATTAAAAGAGGGAAGAAAAGATTTTTATAATTGGTTTAACGAGTACGATCGCAGACGCAATGTTAACTTATTAGAAACATTTCCTGAACTAATTAATTTTTATAATTTATGTAAAGAACAACAACATGGAAGTTGATAACAAATCAATAATTGAAAATAAAACCTTTTGTATCTTACCATGGATACATGCTTATATAGAGCCGTCAGGTAACGTATTACCTTGCTGTACTACTGACGGTAAAATACCTTTTGGATCTGTTAAAGAAAATTCTTTAAAAGACGTAGTATCAAATTCTGAAGGGTACAAACAAATGAGGCTAAACATGATTAACGGTGTTAAAAGCCCATCTTGTAAATTCTGTTATAAGACTGAAAAGACGCAGAATTGGAGTTTTCGCACATACGCAAATGAAAAGTTTATACATCATTTAGACGAAGTCCTCGAGAATACAAATGATGACGGAAGTCTAAAAGATTTTAAAATGTATTACTACGACATTCGTTTTAGTAACATATGTAATTTTAAATGTCGTACATGCGGGTCTGCGTTTAGTAGTTCATGGGGTGCAGAGAATAGAATATACAATAAAGATTTTCCAATTGTTATCCATGCAGACGATAATAAAGGTGTACTGTTAAAAGAAGTTCTTGACGAACATATTGATAACGTAGAGATAGCATATTTTGCTGGAGGCGAACCTCTCATAACCGAAGAGCATTATATAGTACTTGAAGAATTAATACGCCGTGGCAAAACTAATATTATTCTAAGATATAATTCAAATTTAAGTAATTTTAAATTTAAAAACAACGATCTGATTGGTCTATGGAAACAATTTAAAAAAATTGAATTATCGGCTAGTATAGATCACTTTGGAGAACGTGCTGAGTATATCAGACATGGAACTGATTGGGGCGTAATTGAAACCAACCTTAATCAAATTACTCAATATGATTTTATTGATTATCAGTTTAATACTGTTATGAGTGTGTTTAACTTTTTAACTCTTTCTGAATTTTATTCATATATGAAAGTAAAAGGGTTCTATAGACCTAAAGACAATATATCGTTATTTCCATGCATGGATCCGGCGTATTTTTCATCTCAAATTATGCCTGAAAATTTAAAAAAATTAGGTGTTGTAAAGCTACAGCATTTAATTTACAAATTAAAACTAGAACATTATTATTCAATACAAAGTCTGCAAAATGCTATTTCTTTTGCTACAGCTGAAAATACCTGGGACCAATGGAAGACTGAATTTCAATCACAAATAAACAGAGTAGATGAAATACGAGGCGAAGATTTTGTCAAAACTTTTCCAGAATTAAAATCACTAATGAGCTAACATGAATCAACTTAACGAAGATATTTTTTATTCAAAGAACTTTTGTATCTTACCTTGGATACACTTTCATGCTTGGCCCGACACTAAGGTGTTTCCGTGCTGTATGGCAGATTCGTCTAAACCTGTAGCACATACTACAGAAGAAAGTATTATCAAAATGATGAATACTGAAGAGTATAAACAGCTCAGATTGCGTATGATGAGAGACGAGCCTAGTGAAGTTTGCCAACGATGCTATGACGTCGAACTATTAGGAACCTGGAGTTTGCGGCAGAGCCAAAATCGTGTACGAGGAAATACCTACTTACACCTGGTCAATGAAACAAAGGAAGATGGATCTATAGAAGACTTTCAACTGAAATATATGGATATTAGATTTAGCAATATCTGTAATATGAAATGTCGTAGTTGCGGGCCAAGTTGTAGCAGTCAGTGGGCGCAAGAATATAAAGACAGGCATGGTGAAGTAACACTGAAAAACAGATTCGGTCTGCACAAAATTGTTGTAACTAATAACGAAAATGATGACTTCTGGAACAAACTACAGCCATACCTCGATGATGTAGAAGAAGTTTATTTCGCTGGTGGCGAAGCACTTATTACACCAGAGCATTACAGAATACTAGATTACTGGTTAGAAAAAGGCAAGACTGATGTACAGATAACCTACACAACTAATTTTAGTGTATTCAAGTACAAGGATAAAAATGTTTTAGAATACTGGAAAAAATTTCCTAAGGTAGCAATTTATGCAAGTTTAGATGCAAGCGGGCCCTTGGCAGAATATGTTCGTAAAGGAACCGTATGGGATGATATCGAACTTAACGCATTAATGATTAAAAAAGAAGTGCCGCACGTATTGTTCGAACTTACCCCAACAATTTCATTGTGGAACGTGCATCAGTTTCCGGAATTTCATAAAGACTGGATTGAAAAAGGACTGTTGTCAAAGACGCAGGAAATAAGACTTAACCTGTTGACAAATCCTTGGTATGCTTCGATACTTATTGCTCCAGAGTTTTATAAAAAACAATTAATGGAACTGTACGAACCTGTAAGGAATGATTATTCATATTCTGATACCATACGCTATGCTTATAAAGCAGTTATGAATACATTACAATCTGGGCAAGAGAACAAAGAAGGAATGAAAGAATTCTTTCATTTTAACTATAAATTAGACCAGCATAGAAAAGAAGACATATTTGAAAGCATACCCGGTTTGTGGGAGGTGTACAAATGGGCCCACAGTTAATTGCAGTAGAGCCACAACAGCCTTACCTTGCCATTACTTGGCAAGTTAATAACTTTTGCAATTATCGATGCAGTTATTGCAACGAAGGTAACTGGAGTGGAACTTATTCCAATGACGGTAATCTAGAAATTTATTTAAAAAACTTAAACATAATTGTTGAAAAATATAAGTCCGTTGGCTATAAGTCATTTAAATTCTTCTTTAGCGGCGGGGAACCAACTGCCTGGAAAAACTTTATTCCTATTTGCGAATGGATTAGGGAAGAATTGCCCGACGCTACTATTGCAGTCAACACTAACCTAAGTAGGCCATTAGCTTGGTGGACAAAGCACTATCAACTATTTGATGATGTTGTGGCTAGCTTTCACGTCGAATTTGCTGACAAGGTAAAATACTTTCAAAACAGTTTGTTCCTATGTGATAAAGTTAACTACTTGAGCAGCAAAATGCTTATGCACGACGAAAGATTCTGGGAAGTAGTTGAATACGGTGAATACCTTAAACAAAATTTACCTAATTACTTTATTGAATGGACACCGTTGTTTGACGAAATAAGTATTAACGCTGGCCCATGGAACTATAAAGATCCTAATAAAGTAGATTTCATTAATAAACATAATGTTGAAATGAAATTCACTAGACCAAAGCCGCAAAAAAATAACGGTGCAGTAAGTTATGGTCTATGGGACAACGGCGATAAAGATCCGTTGAGCTCTAATGATATAATTGTTAAAGGACAAAATTTCTTCCGGGGATGGCAATGCAAAATAGGTGATAGCATTTTTATTAATCCTCGAGGAAATGTAAGCATGGCTAGCTGCGGACAGGGTGATAATGTTGGACATATTCTACAAGACATTTCTAATGTTGGCCCTAAAGAAATAATCTGCGGTAAACATCACTGTACTTGCGGAACAGATATTATTATACCCAAGTTTAAAGATGGAAAGAGTATTAGTAATTAATGGATGCAGTCATACTGCTGGAAGCGAAATAGACGGCCCGGGCATTGGAGATAGTCCTTCTTGTCGATCACTAAGTTTTGGGAACCTAGTTGCCGAACGCATGGGCAGAACTGCTATTAATATGGCGTATCCAGGCGGCAGCAACGACCGTATATGCCGTAGTAGTATGTCTTGGATTGCTGATAACATAGAAAAAATTCTAAACAAAGAGCTCGATGTATTTTTTCTAATTCACTGGACTAGCTCAGAAAGAGCCGACTATCATTTTTCACAACAAAATTTCGGCGATCCGGACCTATTAAAAATTAAATTTTCTTCCTATTGCGAAGACCCATACTATAAATCATTTACTTCACAATCGCCTATTCCAGAGACTGGCAGAATAGGCATTCAAGATGTTGCTAAAGCGTATAAAACATTATTCATAAACAGTTTCGAAACCTGGTCGGATAATAAAATAAAAAATATTATCTCTCTACAGGGAATCCTTAAGCAGTTTAATATACCTTACTGGTTCGGCGATTCATTCTATTTTGATTATTGTAATACACCAACGTTTCAGAAATTAACAAAGTTGATTGATACTAAATATTTTCCGTACTACAACTGTAAAGATATGAGCTATTACTGGATGTGCTCAAACGCTGGTTTTAAAAACCAAGATTCAACAAATAGATTATGGCATCTAGGAAAAGATGCTCACAAATTCTACGCCAATTGGCTAATAAACGAAATAAGTAGAGAAGATTATGGATTTCCGATTTAAGTTTAATAAGTATGCCGTACACCCTAGATTTGTAGACCCGGAACCGAATCATTTTTCAGCTACAGATAACAAAGAAGTTTGGGAATCAAATTTACAAAAGATGCCGGCTGACTGGCACTACAGAAGTAAGCCGGTATTTTACCGAAGAGACGATGTTGGTTATAGATCCAAAAACATTTATGAAATAGATAAATCAAATTTCTTTATTGTGTACGGTTGCAGCTATACAGAAGGCGTTGGATTAGCTGAAGATGAAACTTGGCCTTATGCTCTTGGTACCGACCTTGAAATGGATTATTTAAATTATGGATTAGGTGGAACTGGTTCTCAACAAATTTTTCTTAATAGTATGTGTTTCTTATCCAACACAAATCTAAAACCAAAATTTGTTGTCTGCCAATGGCCTTCGATTGCTAGGCAGATACTTAAAAAACTCGATGTGTGGACCGATATGGTGCCACAATCAATAAGAAAAGTTCTTAAAACACCCGAGGCTTTAGAACAATGGGACTACTCTGTAAAAACAGAATCCTACTTGTTTGATAGTTATCTAGCATTTAAATCTACACAAGCTATTTGGAAAACTGCCGGAGTACCAGTATATAACTGGTGCATGAACAACGAATACAATCGCGTAATAGAAGAAGACATCGTTGATGTTTGGTTTCCGTCCGAAAGGGACCACGAACCTCAAAATTTGGCAAGAGACGTGGCTCATTTTGGACGAGATTATCATGACAGAGTTGGTAAAAAGATAGCCCAAAAGATTAAGAATGATCCAAAATTTGGCTTTAAACCTCTTGACAATTGACCCAAAACCCAGTATAATATACATATTGTTTAACACACAGGAGTGAAAATTGGCTACTAAACTCAAAACTGCTAGTATTGCTATTCGCCAAAAGGCCGCACGTGATAACAGCCCTAGCTGGGACGGTGCTAGCGATTGGGATAGCGACAAGTTTAATGCCAACTTCCGCAAGGCAATGGATCACTATCGCCTTGAATCTACAGTTAAAGAACTTAAAGTTAAAGTAGTCGAATGGATGCCTAGCCAAGGCTATGACCGAGCCGACATCCGTGCTATTCGTAAAACTAAAGACAAGTATTTTAATGGCACAATGGTCGGTGTTGCCGCTTGCCTTGTTAAAGGTATGCCCGAAGTTCACGAAGGGTTTAACGGTGGCAAGGATACTGGTGTATGGTTGCGTAACGAAATTGACAAGGTTATGCGCGAAGGAGGCGCTGACCTTGAAGAAGACGAAGATGCTCCTAAAGAAGAAAAGCCCGCAGTCTACATGCCTAGCATCCAAGAACGTACTCGAGATGCTGCCTTGGCGATGACTGAAGAAATCGAAGACGCTTATCATAGCTTTCAAACCGATCCCGAGAACTTTGATCCTAAAGCATTTAAGATGCTTAACCTGCTTAAAGGCAAAGGTGCTAAGGCGGCTCATGCACGTATCATTCGCGACTTCTATGCACGTGACCTTGCAGAGCTGAACGAGCTTGCCAGCGGTGCAGCCGATGAACAACTTAAAGAAGGTTACAAGCATCGTAGTCGTAAGCAGATCAAGAATTTTATTACGTTCTTGCAGGAAATCGAAAGTGCTTGCAATATGCTGATGCAAGAAGCCAAAGTTAACAAGAAGCCTCGCAAGGTCAAGGCTGTTAGCAAGGACAAACTTGTTGCCAAGCTAAAATACAAGAAAACCGACGATGCTCTCAAGCTGGTCAGTGTTAACCCTGCAGATATCATTGGATCTAAGGAATTGTGGGTCTACAACACTAAGACACGCAAACTTGGAAAATATGTAGCTTCTGAGTTTAACGACTTGGGCATTAAAGGTACTACAATTACCGGGTTTAATGAAACCCAAAGTATTTGTAAAACACTTCGTAAACCCGAAGAAAAACTAAAAGAATTTAAGACAGCCGGAAAGGTTGCACTACGTAAATTCTTGGATGACATTAACGCTACCGATACACGTATGAACGGGCGCATTAACGAAGAAATTATCCTACTTAAAGTAGCATAAAATACCAAGTTTATAAGGATCTCTCGTGCTAGATAAATACTAGACGAGAGATTTCTTATGAGCACACCATTCAATATACAAGACGATACTGTTGTTATTTCTAAACTAAGGGTTACCGAACCCGTAGCAACTCTGACTGTTTCGGACCTTTCTAGTGGTAGTTTATCTGTTGACACCCTTAAAGTTAAAAATTTAATTAGAGAAGGTGCTACAGAACAAAATATAGGACATTGGATTACTAATACAGAAGTCCAACTAAACGGAAAAGGATTTAGTTGGTCCTGGGGCGAAGGTAGCAGTAACTTACAATACAGAACCGGTGGAAAATTATGGACCGATGCTAACTTTGATCTAGCGCCAAATAAATCATTTATGATCGATGGCACTGAAGTAGTGTCAAAAACCGCACTCGGCAACCAGATAGTAAAAAGTAAACTTCGAGAAGTTGGTAACTTAACTCACTTACATGTCCATGGAGATACCGTACTAGGCGATTTTGCTGTCTTTAGTAGCAACTTTCAGCGTTTAGGTATCAACACTGAAACACCTAATAGCACATTGAGTATTGTTGAAAACGATATAGAAATCGTTCTAGGAAGCCAACAGATAGGAAAGGCCTATATTGGAACCTATACTAATCACGATTTAGTTATTGGAACTGACAACCAAGCAAGAATAACTGCTCGTCATAACGGCGAAATTATTTTCGGTGAAGAGCATGCAAAAAATAGTGTTGTAAGAATTTACGGTGAACTATTTGTTGAAAAACTCACCACTGATACAAGAACAGAAACTATTAGTCCTGTAACATTTAATGCTACAAGAGCCACACCGTTAAAGGGACTTGGCCTAGTATGGACAGAAGATGGTGCTAGCAAATATTTTGTAATGGAAGATGGGCCTGGACGTCTTTATTCTTCGGAAATATTAGATCTAGCTCAAGAAAAATATTTTAGTATTGGTGGAAGGCCGGTATTAACAGAATCAAGTTTAGGCACAGGCATTACAAAATCTAACTTAAATTCTGTAGGAACATTACAGCAACTGGCTGTATCAGGAAAAACTGACCTTCTCGGCGAAGTTAACGCCGAAGGCAGTCTAGTTAAAGTAAAAATACTAGCCATTAATGATGGTAATCAACAAGTAAGCATCGATAGCAGAAAATTAGAAACTTCAAATCAATTTAGGATTAGTGTAAGAAATCAAGATGCAATCTATGTTGATCCCGGCGAAATTACGCTAGGTAACACTTCAACGCCTCGTAGGCCTGTAAAAGTTTTTGGACCACTACGTGTAGGATCAAACAACGCAGACCCAAGAGTTAGCCTTTCTGTAAATGGAAATGCTGAATTTTCTGGTAGAATGTTTAGTTCCGGATCAAGTGTTCCTACAACTGGCATATACAAGAAAGGTGACATTGTTTGGAACGACGACCCGCAACCATATAGTTATATTGGCTGGGTTTGCGTAGTATCCGGTGATCCGGGACAATGGTTACCTTTTGGTAATATTGCTGGCCAATAATGTTGACTTATACACTAAAAGTTGTATAATTAACACATGCGGCCTTAGGCATTCACCCCGCAATATAAATTCTGCATGTCATCAAACTTGCTACTTTTTTACAAGGAGACTAGAGATGGCAAATCTACAACCCGTACTTTACAAGTACACATCTACCAAAGAATATCACGACGCATTTCCTTGCGCCTATCGCCAATGGCGAGCTGATAGTCACTGTAATTTAATTCACGGCTATTCATTTAGTATGAAATTTTACTTTGGCACCAACGACCTAGACGTTCGCAACTGGGCGGCCGACTACGGTGGTCTTAAAGAACTTAAAAAAATCCTAGAAGATCAATTTGATCATACACTTATTGTAGCCGCAGATGATCCAGAAATGGAAACATTTAAACTTCTTGAAGAAAAGAAGATGGCTAAAATTGTTGTCTTACCTAAACTAGGCTGCGAAGGTCTCAGCGATATGCTTTACAAGTATGTCAATGGTGTTTACATTCCCGAAATGTGGGGCCCAGGTGAAGCACAGCGTCTCTGGTGCTATCGTGTAGAAGTACGTGAGACACAGAGCAACATGGCATTCCGCGAAGGTCACCGAGAGTGGAATGAGGATTTGTTTGCATGATAGAACCAATTGTTCTAGATAACATTATACCCGAATCCTTTCAAGACGAAGTTCATACTGCTATCAAAACGCAAGTTACTTGGCAGTATGAACCAGCAACATCAATGGGTTCGAAAGATGGAAACAACTTTATTCAAGGGTATGATGTTATTCAAGATGCAAATACTATCGACGGCCCGCAATTTACCTACTATGTACTCTTAAATGGACAAAGTACTCCTGCGCTACAAACTATACGACCTATTTTATACTTTGTAGAAAAGAAACTAAATTGGATAATTTCTGATGTTGGCAGAATAAAAATAAACGCTATGACTAGGAATGGGCCGACTTTTACTAAAGATCATTATAACATACCGCATGTAGATATGCCCGGACCAGGGTTACTTTCCATGGTCTACTATGTAAATGACAGCGACGGGGATACATTTTTGTTTAACGAGTTTCAAAATTCTAATAAAATTTCAACTATTAGTTTAAAACAAAGGGTTACTCCAAAAAAAGGTCGTGCTGTTATATTTGATTCGAACCGGTTTCATGCCAGTTCAAATCCAATCGAAACATCAACACGTTTTGTAATCAACTTTACATTTAAAATACATGAATAGTTTTGAAAAAATTTGGGCAAGAGCTACTGGTCATTTAATGGGCAGTACCGATGAAGATCGGCCAGATGTGCCAATTTTAACGCTTCGAGAAGCCCGAATTGCCTTGTTCTTAAAGACGTTCTGGGTTATAATACATGTAATCACATGTTTTTTTATTATCGCAAACGTTATAAGGCACTGGAATGGCTAAAATTGGTTTCGCTTGCAAATGGATTGATCATCCACATCAAGTAGATGGTATCAAACCCAAAGATGAATGTAAAATTTACAACACTGGTGCTACAACAGTAGCATGGTTAAATAGACAAAGCAAGGATATAGCAGTTGAAAAACTGTGGTCCTTGACTAAACAAAACATTGAAGCGGCCCGAAAACTGGTCGAAAGGGTAGGCACTTTAGATGCAGATTGTAGAATGGTTCGTTTATCAAGTGATATACTACCAGTATATACAGAGCCTACTTGGAGTTGGTTTTGGCGCCAACCTGATGTTATTGCTTATGCTGAAAAACACTTCGGGGAAGTTGGTAGCGTTGCTCGGCGTCTTGGCGTCCGTCTATCTTTTCATCCAGGTCAATTCACAGTTTTGGCTTCAGATAATGCAGACATTGTTAATCGTAGCATAGAGGAGTTTGAATATCATGCGGATATGGCCCGTTGGATGGGATACGGCAAGACATTTCAGGACTTTAAAATCAACGTCCACATATCGGGTAGAGCCGGTCCCGAAGGCATTAGACGTGCGTATTCCAGACTTTCAACAGAAGCCCGGAATTGTATTACACTCGAGAACGAAGAAAACTCCTGGGGACTAGATGATTGCCTATCTCTTAGCGATATTATTCCTACTGTTCTTGATATACATCATCATTGGATCCGGGAAGGGGAATATATCCAGACAACTGATGAGCGTGTTAAGCGTGTTGTGGATAGTTGGCGCGGTGTACGGCCTGCTATGCATTATAGTGTTAGTCGCGAAGACTATCTAACTGAACATTGTGTAAATACCTTACCCGATTATAATTTCTTACTAGAAAATGGATTCAAAAAACAAAAACTCAGAGCACATAGCGATTTTTACTGGAACAAGGCAGTAAACGAATGGGCAATAACTTTTCTAAATCAGTTCGACATAATGTGCGAAAGCAAGGGCAAAAACCTCGCCAGCACGGAACTATACAAGCAATGGAAGGGAATAGTATGATCACACGAGAAAAACTAATTCACCATGCCGAAACTTTGCGTGAACGACACGATAATCTGGATACAGAAATTACCAAGTTGTATGAACAAAGAGTCGACGATATGAAAATTGAATCTTTGAAAAAACAAAAATTGAAACTCAAAGACGAAATTGAAAAACTTTACAAAAGAATCGATTCTATAAAATAAAAGGACCCGAAGGTCCTTTTATTGTTTTCGAAATTGCTTATGCTTTAGGTTTTCTACCTGTTGTTTTCTTAGCAGTAGCAGCTACTTTTTTGACTGCTGCCTTTGCATCTGCTTTAGTAACTTTACCATCACCGTTGACATCGGCAGTTTTCTTAACCCTGGATCTTACTTTTTTAACAGCTTCTTTTACATCTTGTAAATCAACCTTACCATCGTGATTTACGTCTAATGTATTTTCAGCTAGTTTAGATCCTTCTGGCGGGGCAGTATGCCATGATACCGATCCTGCACCGTCAACTGCAACTGTAGCAGGCGGTTCACCTACTGCAACAATTCCTTTATCTTCTGATTTAGTTTCTGGTTTACTGATATAGACATTTCTATACATCCAATAAGCAATACCTGCACCAATCAATATAATAACTAAAATTTCCATAGAGAGTCTCCTTGTAGATTATTTATAACTAAATATTATCATGCCCTTTAAATTCATTAAAAATGTCATTTTAAATGAAAATGTTCCAACAAAAGATCTGGAACTATTGCCATTGCCCTACGGAAAAGACGATCTAGATCCTGTGTTTACTAGTGAAGCCATTTTTTATCATTACAACAAATTGGCTAAAACTTATGTGGATCGCTACAATTCTGGAGAAGGAGATGCTGATTTTAACGAAGCAGGTGCATTTTTACATAATATGTATTTTCCTCAATTCCAGGCTCATTCAGCATCCAATGAGCCTAATGGCCCTGCACTCGAGTTCATTATAAAACACTTTAAAAGTTTTGACAATTTTAAAAAGCAATTTCGAGAAGCTGCTATGGGTATCCAAGGAAGTGGCTGGGTTTACCTTGCTCGTAACGGTGAAATTAAAACTATAACTAACCACCAAACTAGACAGGATATTGTGCTGATAGTAGACTGGTGGGAGCATGCTTGGGCATTAGACTACAAGTGGGATAAGAAAAAGTATTTAGAAAATACTTGGTCAATTATAAATTGGAACGTTATTGGTGCTAGAATTGGCCTAACGTCTTAAGACTGCTGACCGGCATGTCCCAAACTTTTCTACTTTCTACGCCCTTTTCCTGCGCAAATCTCTTGGCATCACAGCAGCCGCAAACATGATAATAGTTGTTATTCAATCGCTTAGGATCCATTTTTCCCTTGTCGCGTTTAAAGATACCCTGACAACTATCGCATCTAAAAACAACCATAGTTTTTTTACGCAGGTAAGCATGAACTTTACCTGATTTGCTTTTACGGTAGTGGCTGTGTTGCTCTTGCTCTTGGCCTATATACATATTTGTATTTACATTAAGATTATAAAAATATTTGGTAAATATTGATATGATAACAATTTCCGAATCAGCAAAAATAAAAATCAAAGACCTACTTTACGAAGAAGGCAATCCTAATCTAGCTTTAAGAACGTTTATCCAAGGCGGCGGATGCAGTGGATTTAGTTATGGTTTTACCTTTGATGAAACCGTAAACGAAGACGATTTTACTTTTCCCTTAGACGAATTTAAAGTACTTGTAGACAGCATGAGCATGCAGTATCTACAAGGTGCGGAAATTGATTATAAAGAAGAATTAATGGGTAGTAGCTTTACTATCAAGAATCCTAACGCAACAACTACTTGCGGCTGCGGATCTAGTTTTGGAGTTTAATAATGGGCTTACAATCAATTGACATTGGTGTACAAGGTAATGACGGAACTGGCGACAGTATCCGAGAATCGTTCCGTAAAGTAAACGAAAACTTTACAGAACTTTATGCAGTTTTTGGAGCAGGCGGCACTATACCGTTTACCAAACTAGGAGATGCTCCTGAAAGCTATGCTGCTAATCAAATTATCATGGCCAGCGGCGACGGCACACAACTTACTGCAAGAACACTTGTCGGTGTAGGCATTGGGTTTGATGCTAGCGATGATGGACAACTTCAGATTATTAGCCAAGCAGGTGAGCTTAAAGACGAAGCAACTCCTAAATTAACCCATCCTCTAAATACCAACGATCAGCCTATTGGTCCTATTTCTGACCCTAGCCAGCTATTAGTCGATCAGTGGAACGCTACACACAGCCCTTTTACAATTACTATCGACGATTTGCCAATTTCCAAAGGCTATGCAGAGTCAAATTTTGTTAAGGCTAGCCAAACTGGTGGTTTATTAGATCCATTTAGGGTAAGACCCGAGCCTGTATTGCCAGAAGTTGATGACGTTGACTATGATTCATCACTAACTAGCAACTATCTCTCCACAGAAGCTATGCAACGTAAAGATGTTGTATACCGCGGAGGAGATACAATGACTGGCAAACTGGTACTTAACGACCATCCACCAGAAATGGCCGGCTTAGGTACTCCTAATGGAACAGACGATCTTCAAGCTGCTACTAAGTTTTATGTTGATAACAGCACATTCTCTAGTAATATTAACTTATACGTCAGTACTAACGGAGATGACTTGCAGGCTAAAACACCTCCTGGCAAAGAAGGACGTTTTTGGAACTATGCCTATAAGAGTATTGGTGCTGCCTGTTTAGCTGCTGATAATCTTGTATCATTAGCTTCAACAGAGCCCGGCCCTTACAGACAAAGAATTAGCTATACCGTTGGACCTGACCAAGACTTTAGTACTGTACAGGCACCAACAGGTCCAGGATTTACAGTCGCTGGTGCAAAACTAACAGGCGGAAACAGCGGAAATTTAGGGTATACTGATGCGTTTGATTTGTTACAGGCAAACAAAGCGTTTATTCAAGCTGAGGTAATTGCCTACATTAACAACAAGTACGTTAATGCTTTTACCTATGACAAGGCAAAATGCCAACGAGATGTTAGATTAATTCTTGAAGCTGTTGCAAATGACCTAGTACTCGATTCAACGTTTAATGTAACTCGAGCAGCAACTTTATACTACTTACAAAACTCTGAAGCGGTTATTTCAGGACAATTGTTGCAAACAATCGAAGGAATTAAATTTGCTCGAGATTCGATTTTAAATTATAGCTACGATCCTACAAACTTAGAAATTTATGTTGATAGAGTAATTGATGCGCTATGCTATGATTTAATATTCCAATCAAACTATCAAAGTATACAAGTTGGTCTATCATTTATAGATGCAGAAACAGATCTCTCTGTTGATGAAATAGTAGGAATCTTAAATGCTATTCGAGACGAGATTCTGTTATTACCAGAAGTTGATACAGTTAGCCTAGCTTCAAGTTCTATTACTTCAAATATTAATGTTATAATTGCAGCCATATCATCTGCTACTATTCCAACATTAAAGTTTACAAACTTATCTTCAACTAGTAACGGTATTAATTCTGCTAAAGAATTATTACTAAACAACGTTTCGTTCTTGCAGGCAGAACTTATTGCATTTTTAACGGCAGAATATCCAACTGTTTCTTACAGTAAAACTACCTGTAAGAGAGATGTAAAGTACATGGTATGGAGTCTCATATACGATTTCATGTACGGTGGTAATAGTCAGAGTGTTTATGCAGGTTTAAGATATTGGGCTGGAACACAGAGAAGAATTGCAGCCACAGAAGTAACTGCAACAATCGCAGCAGTCAATTATCTTGGCGTACTTGCACAAGTTGTTACAACAAACGGTAACCCAAGCATACTTTATCAAACCAGCGTAAAACAATATCGTAACGAAACAAGACAGGGCGGTATCGCTGCCAATTCTTCTATTGCTACTAACATAGGTTATATTGCAGCAATTATTGATGATTATAATAATGCACCAGCAGTGGTTACTCCGACAGTTGCTCTATCTCCAACAGTTTTACAAACTGCTAGGACAGCAATACTAGGTCAAACAAATAATTTAGAAGTAGTAGCTACTGATTATATTTCTGATAATTATCCTGTAGTTAATGATACAGTAATATTATCTACTATAAGCAACAAGTTTCAAGTTATTATTGACTTGTTACAAGATGGCTTGGCAACTAGAACCCTGCCTGTAAACAACAGTCCATCTGGCTTGGCAACAGGCATTACAAATGCAAGATTATTAATTGAAGCTAACTTTAATTTTATTAAAGACGAAACTGTAGGATGGATCAATACAAACTATCCTGGTCTTGTCTACAATAACGATACCTGCAAGCGCGACCTACAATACATCTTAGAAGCTGTCTGCTATGATATTACCTACGGAGGAAACAGCGCAGGTGTGTTTGCCGGTTATCAATACTGGATCGGAAATACAAGCCAAATTGCACTTGCTGAACAAACAGCAACCTATGCTGCATTTGCATTTGCGCAGTCATTGACACTATTAGTAAGCACAAATACAACTCCTGGTATCTTGTATTCTTCTACACCTCAAGTAATTAATCCAGCACTAACTGGAGGCGCAGCCGCTAACCAAGCTATTACTGATTCTTGGGCTGCTGTAAGAGAAGTAGCAGAAGATAACCCAAGTGTTCTGCCAACACCAACATTAACATTAGTCGAACCAACTATTAGTTCTCTTATATACGATCCAGATCTTATTGCAGTTAGAACTATCATATTAAACAATAGAACTACTATTGGTTACGAAACAACTGACTTTATTGATAGAACATTTGCTGGTGGCTTTAACTATGACGAAGCAATCTGCTATCGAGATGTAGGCTATATTATTGATGCCATGAGCATTGACTTGCTCACAGACGGAACATGGCAGAGTGTATTTGCAGGCAAGAGCTATTACAAAAATGCCAGCGCCAAAGCAATTGCTATTGGTACACAATATACTGAAACACTTGACGGTATATTATTTGCTAAAGAATTAGGCACACAAGTACTTAACAAGATTACTGGTACACGTTATCAAAATTTAGTTACACAAACAACTCCAAGTGGTAAGAATGCCAGCATTGCCGCAATAAATGACTTTATTGCCAATATGGACATTATGATTAATATTATCCAGTTTGGCTTCGGCGCTGCGCCAACTCCATCATATGGTAGTGGCTTGTGGACTATTAAATTCGATAACGGCGGCAATGGATATGTAGATCAAGGTTCTCCTGGAAACGTTGACATTATCCCTGCTAAGGTGCTTGTGGGTATTGACAGTAATGCGTTTGCCACAATTGTCAGTTACGAACCCGGTGTAAGCACAGCTATCGACACCATAACTTACCGACTAACACGCCCAGGATTCTTTACTACTGGCGAACAATTAGAATTTGGTGAAAGCGTAACTGATTTACAAATTGTTATTTTTGTCGAAGCAGGTATTTACTTTGAAGACTATCCAATCAAATTACCTACAAACGTTTCTATTAAGGGAGACGAATTCCGTAGAACAATTATTCGACCAAAGAACCGTATAAGTCAAAGCCCGTGGCGTAAGGTATTCTTCTACCGCGATGCTGTTATCGATGCCATGTTAGTGGGTATTCTGGACAGAGATACTGATTATGCAAGTGGCACCATTACACTAAGTGGTACAACTAACAAAATTACATTTACCCTAGCATCAGGTCAGGTTCCTAGTAGTTGGATTGGTAAAGTGCTTGAAGATAACAATCCTGCCGGAAATGCCAACCCTGGTCGTGCAGTCATCGATAGTGTTTCAGGTAACGTTGCTAATTTATCTGTTATCTATCCTTTCGAGACTAGCGGAGTTTATGCGCCTGGCGACTGGCATTTATATTCTCCAATTAACTATGGACGCTTCTATCTAACAGATCCATTAGATATTACAAGTACTCCAAAGAATAACCGTGACATAGACGTGTTCTTGTGTAACGATGCTGTTCGTATTAATAACCTTACAATTCAAGGTCACGGCGGATTTGCCATGGTGCTTGACCCAGAAGGACAAATTAAGACCAAGTCACCGTACGGACAAGTTTGTTCATCATTTAGTCAATCAAATAACTACAAGCGTTTTGCTGGTGGTCAATTTATTGATGGATTTGCAGGTCGACTAAAAGGTAACATTACTGGTATTGCCGATGGAGGGTTAACTGTTACTGTTACCGGTTTCCCAAATAGCGGTTTAGATGTTCGCGCTCCTTTACCACCGTGTGCATTCTATGTACAAGGTTATCGTTATCAGATTAACGACATTTTAGATTACGACAGTACAACGGCAACTGTTGTTCTTCGTATGGACGTTAATACTCCTTACGATGCTGCCAGCTTCTATAATAACGCAACTTGTGCTCGAGACGTTGGTTTAATATTAGATGCTGTCACTTATGACATGACTGTCGGTTCTAACTATCAAGCTGTTAAGGCAGGTCTTGCATATCTTAGAGCAGATGCTTCCGTGGTACTTGGCGCACAGCAGAGTCAGACAGTTGTTGGTATACTGAAGTCAAGAGATTTAGCACAGACATATACAGCTAATCCTACTGCATTAAATTCTTTAACTACTAGTTATAGTACCATACAAGCTATTATTGAACAAGGCGTTGGCGCTGCTCCAGCAATCACATATCCTGCAAATGCTAACTCAACTACTGATGCTATAAAATTAAAAAATAATCTACAAGCTAACATGCAATTCATCAAAGATGAAATAGTATCTTGGATTGCTTCAAATTTTATTACTAATGCAATTCCTAACTATAGCGCAGTAGTGTTTGCTAGAGACGTTGGTTACTTATTAGATGCAATGTGCTACGACTTAATGTATGGCGGTAACAGCATGACCTATGATTTATGCTTGGCCTTCTATGGGCGCAGCGTTGTAGGTGAAGTTGGTTACGGTAATCAGATTAGCGGCCAGGAGGCAGTATTCCAAGCATCATTTACTAGATTTAAAACTGTTGTTCAGCAAATTGCTACAAACACAACAGTTACCAAATCGGCCGGTAACCTATCAATGCAAACAATTAATGCAGGTTACGTGATAGGAAGTGGTACTACAGAATATGCCAACATGGGAACATTGTGCGATTTAATTGTAGACTACACCTACGACGGTGACGATGATGCGCCTTTAACTCCAAGAACTACTCCGACACTAACTGGTTTAGATGCAGGTTTGTTATCTGCAAGAACAAGTATTCTTGGTGGCAAGGCCGCCATCCAGACAAGTGTTATTACCTATTTGAATAATGGCGGTGAACAGCCTATCAACATTGAGATGGGCGGTAACAAGTCTATGTTGGCCAACGACTTTGCCATGATTAACGACCTAGGCTATGCTATTGTTGCCAAGAACGGTGCTGTAACAGAACAAGTTTCAACATTCTCATACTACTGTTATACACACTATTGGGCAGCAGACGGCGGACAGGTTCGAAGTGTTGCTGGATCTAACAGCTACGGTGTCTATGCTCTACGTGCAACAGGCTATGACGTAACTGAAAAACCTGATGCGGTTACCTTGACAAACAATATGGTACAGGTTGCCCGTGTTTATAAGCAAGGTGCTTTTGCCAGTGCTATGACTCCAACAGTTACCCAGCAGGCAATTACAGTTTATATCTTAGGCTACAGTTATATTCCATACAACATCAGTGAATTAGAAATTGACCACAGCGTTGCAGGTCTAGGCATTGTTCGTTATGAAGTAAACAGCGTATCCCATACTGCTGTTACTGTTAACGGAGTAAATGTTCTAGCACTTGGTTTGAGTACTGCTGGTAACAACGGTACATCATCGGTTGGTCTAGTTACTTCTCTATACGATGGACAACAGGTCACTATTCGTAACTTGCAGAATATTAAATTCAATGGTATCGATAACGTAAACCCAACTCGTCCAAGTACTGCGGTTCAATACAACGATAATCTTGCTGAAATCTATCGTGTTATTGCGTACAACCTAGTTGAAGCATCAGGCGAAACACTACCTGCTAACGTTGCTATTCTTTCTACTGACCAATCATTTGCATACTACAAGTTTACACATGATCCTGCCAAAATTAATCAAGTTGACAGAGATATAGCTATTGCAATTACAGGTGTTAGTGGAACTGGATCAACTGCAACATTAACGTTTGCTAGCCAAGGATCTGCGCCATATACAGTTGGTTCAACTATTGTCGTACAGGATCTTATACCTACAGGCTATAACGGAACTTATGTTGTAACTAATTGTACTGCAACACAGGTACAGTATGCAAACACAACAACTGGTTCTGTTGGATTTGTCAGTGGAGTCGGTCTTGTTGCTAACAAATCTCAAGGTTCTTTAGTTGGCGACAATAAAATTGCTGTACTGGCCGTTAGTACACAAACTACTATTGACCAAATTAATAAAGGCACATACTTAACAGCATGGCAAGGTCGTGTACATAGAGTTGCAAGTTATACAACTCCAACATATCAATCTAGTGCAACTTATGTCAGCGGAGGTGTAGCCAGCACAACTATGTTTGTTAGCACAGTTGCTGGTTCAATCTTACCAGGACAAGTTCTTGCAGGAACTGGTTTTACCAGCGGACAATATGTTGTTAGTTTTACCCTTGGAACACCTAACAGTACTGTTGTTCTAAGTGCAGTTGCTGATAGTACACCTAGCGGTACCCTTACATTTGGTGTTAACAGAAACGGTTGGTTAAATATCGATCCTAACCCAGTTGTTAATATTGTAGGCGACGGAACAAATATTCCTGGCCTATATTATGTTTCTAAATCTGTACCTGCAAGCGGACTTAAATTTGTTACCTACGATGTAGCTTGGAAACCATCTAGCCTTCCAATCGTAGATGCTTATTATTTCTTCAGTGGAAACAGTACAGCAGGATACAACGGTTATAAACAAATTACAGACCGTGTAAGTAAAACACAAATTACAGTACCTAGTACCAGTGCATTGAGTGTAGGTATGGTGGTAGCAAGTGCTAGCCCAGGTGCCTATGTTCCACCAGGAACTGTTATCGCTAGTATTGATAGCGTGACGGAATTTACAGTAACACCAGCTTGCTGGATTCCTGCTGGTGCAAGCGTTAGCTCAACAATTGTTGCCGTTCTAGCAGGTGTTACCATTACTGATGCAGGTAGTGGTTACACAGTGGCTCCTCAACTAACTGTTCAAGGAGGTGGCGCAGTAAGTCCTGCTATTATTAGTTGTACAATTGCTGGCGGCAGTATTAGTACTGTTACAATTGTTAGCCCAGGATATGGCTACACCAGCACACCTACTATTTTAGTTTCTACAGGTAACGCTGTACTTACACCGATTTTAAGTGCAAGTGCCACCGTTAGTACAACTGCTAGTGCTGGCGTTAATACTAACCAAATTACTGTTGCCTATGACAGTGATCCTGGTACATGGACTAACGGAACTGGTATTACTATTACTGGCTTTACTAGCAAGACAGGGCCAGCAGTATTTGTCGGTAGCATCAGCGGAACAACATTAACAGTATCCAGTGTTACTAGTGGTTCTATTGCAATAGGACAAAAGATTACTGGTACAGGAGTTGCTAGCGGAACTTATATCACAGCTGGCGCTGGACTAAGTTGGACCGTAAGTACTAGTCAAACCGTAACATCTACAACAATTACCAGTAGCTATGCTGTTGTACTTGGCTTTAGTTCAACAACTGCTCCAACTGTAGGTAACTGGTTCAAAGTTTCTGGCAACACAAATCCAATATACAATGGCATATATCAATGTGCTGCTAGCAGCTCAACAAGCATAACACTAAGTTATGAATACGATCCAGGTACATGGAGCACAGCTACAACTACTACTGTAACTAACGGCTTGTCAAGTGCTTCAAGTAATTCGCTAGGTATTAATAAACCATTTAGTACAACTAGTGCAAGTACACTGAGACTAGGGCGGGCAGCTGGTTCAGGCGGACAAATTACTACACGTATTAGTACTTGCCGCGTAACAGGACACGACTTGCTAGATATTGGTACCGGTGGTTATTCAACTACTAACTATCCTTATCAGATTTATGGTAATCCTGCTATCCCTGCAAGTCAAACACAGGAAGTTTATGAAGAAGGTGTAGGTCGTGTATTCTATGCAACTACTGACCAAAACGGTATTTTCCGTGTAGGACGCTTCTTTACCGTTGACCAGGGTACTGGTACAGTTACATTCAGTGCTAGTATTGCATTGAGTAACTTGGACGGTTTAGGATTCAAGCGTGGTGTTGTTGTTACACAGTTCTCCACTGACTCGGGCATGACAGAAAATGCACCTGACATTGTTCCGGTACAGAGTGCTATTAGAACTTATATTGACAAACGTCTAGGCATTGACTACGGCGGCGGCCCTGTTACTCAATCTGATTTAATTGGTAGTGGTTTCCTACCATTAAATGGTGCGTTGGGTATGAAGGGCGACCTGAATATGGCCAACTACAAGATTGGTAACTTGGCAGCGCCGACAAGTAATTTTGATGCAGCTACTAAATTTTATGTCGATACTGCTGTGGCTGGTAGGGATCAACTATCAGAACTAGTTGACGTTACGTTGACCTCACCAGCTAATGCAGAATTGCTAGTATATAACAGCTCTCTGAGCAAGTGGGTTAATAGAGGATTTAATCCACGAGGACATGTAAATTTAACATATACTGCACCAGGTTCTGATATTCGAGTCACAAGTGTAAGTAAAACTGGCACAGGTCCATTCCAAGTTACATTTAATATTCCAACACAAGGAAGTGCTCCAACAACTAGTGTAGTGTACACCGTTGCCGGAGATCCTAATTCAAACTATAATGGTACATTTATTGCCAGTGCAAGTACAACATCAAGTGTAACACTACAGTATCCAACTGATCCAGGAACTTATACTGCATATACATCAATTACAAGTTCAGGATTTAATGGTAAAACTGGATCAGGACCATATTTGGTTACATTCAATATTCCAAATACTCCTTCTCTTGCAGGTAATGCCGCGGCAGGACAGTTTTATGCTGTAACTGGAAATAGTAATGCACTATACAATGGTGTCTACCTTGTTAACTCAAGTAGTGCAACTACTATCCAATTAAGCTATGCTGCTGATCCTGGAATTTACGGTAGTGGTACAACATCTCTGACAAGAACTAGTACAACGGTAGTTGTTGGCGGTTACTCAACTATACTACAATCTAACGTAGTTGTTAACAGTATGGTTAGTGAAACTGCGGCAATAGCGCAAAGTAAATTGTCCATGACTGCGGCAAGTACCCGTGCTAATGCTACAGGAATCGCACAAGCAGACTTAGGACTAGCAAGTTTCAACAGTAGCCAGTTTGATGCAAACAGCGGTTGGATCAGTATTAGGAATTCAACCAATGCATCAACTGGTGTTACATTAGCTAAGATTCAATATATTGGTGCAAACAGCATTCTTGGTAACCTAGGAGGCACTAGTGCTGTGCCTAGCGAACTAACACCCGGTAACGTTGTTAGTGCAGGCGATGGAATTAAAAACGCTGGATTTAGTTCTAATGGTGTAATGACTGTAACCTATGACGGTTCTAATACATCCAACAATAGTTACTCTGTAACAGCGGTTACTACTACTGGTGCAAGTAACGCACTAGTCAGAACAGATGCCAGCGGTATTATTGATGTTAAACAGCTAAAAGTTGACGGTTACAGAGTGATCGATACAACACCACTTAACCTAAGTGTTGAATTCTATACCCCAGGTGGCTACAACTATCAAAGTGTTAAAGGATCAGATGCTAGTACTAGCGTTGTTTCTCAGTACGGAACACTAGATGTAAGCGGTGGAACACTAAGAACTACAACACTAACAACCGGCGCTCCAGGAACTGCCGGTACTGTTACTGGTACTTGGAGTTTAGGAAGTCTAAGCCAATTTGATGCTAGTAACGGTACACTCAAGTCAACAACATTGACTACAGGTGGTGCAGCAACGGCTGGTCAGCTAACTGGTTCTTGGACACTACAGAGTACCAGCGGCATTACATTTGGTACTGGTACCCTTGATGTAACTAACGGATTACTAAGATCCACTACATTATCAACAGGCGCTGCTGGTACTGCTGGTACTGTTACTGGTACTTGGAGTTTAGGTGCAAGCAGCGTTTTTAACGCAGATGCAGGTACACTACGTTCAACAACACTAAGCACCGGTGCTAGCAGTACTGCTGGTACTATTACCGGTAATTGGAGTTTAAGTCCTGGAAGTCAGCTGCAAGCGACTTATGCTGACTTGGCAGAATTCTACGAAGGCGATCAAGAGTACGAACCGGGTTCTGTGCTAGTGTTTGGCGGCGATAAAGAAGTTACCACAACAACCTTAAGAGACGATACTCGTGCAGCTGGTGTTGTTACAACTGATCCTGCTTATGTCATGAACAGTGGGCAAACAGGCATTAGAGTGTGTATCGCGCTTGCTGGACGAGTTCCATGTAAAGTTGTTGGGCGTATTAAGAAAGGTGATTTGTTAACTACCAGTGCTACTCCAGGTTATGCTGTCAAGGCAATCGATCCTAAACTAGGCAGTATTATTGGTAAAGCGTTAGAAGATAAAGACAACGGCGAAGCCGGTGTAATACAAGTTGCAATTGGGAGAGTGTAATGACTCAGAGATTTATAAACACTGGCGCCACAGCTAATGACAAAACCGGTGATCCGTTACGAACTGCATTTAGTAAAGTTAACGATAATTTTACTGAATTATACGACTTAATAGGACAAGGTGGCGGAAATGCGTCATTTCCCACACAAACCGGAAATAGCGGCAAGTTTTTAACCACTAACGGTACTGCTGTTAGTTGGGCAACAGTACCCCCAGGGGCCACAGGGCCCCAAGGTGCTGCTGGACCAACGGGAGCCACAGGACCACAGGGACCGCAGGGAATACAGGGCGCAACCGGCCCAACGGGAGCCACAGGACTAAAAGGCGATAAAGGTGATAAAGGCGATACAGGGGATCAAGGACCTACAGGCGCTACAGGACCACAGGGAGCCACTGGCCCACAGGGGGCAACAGGATTACAAGGAGCCACAGGAGCCACGGGAGCACAGGGACCAGTTGGACCTACAGGACCACAGGGAGATACTGGACCAGAAGGACCCGCAGGTGCTACAGGACCACAAGGTGCTGCCGGAACACCGGGCGCAACAGGACCCGCAGGTGCTACTGGCCCACAAGGCGCAACAGGACCAAAAGGCGATACAGGTGATCAAGGACCTACGGGCGCCACGGGCGCCACAGGACCAAAAGGCGATACAGGTGCTACAGGACCTGCTGGACCAGAAGGCATACAAGGACCGCCAGGAGCTACTGGAGCACAGGGTGTTTCAGTAACACTACAAGGTACAAAAGCATTAGTAGCAGACTTACCTGCGGCTCCAGTTAACCCTAATGACTACGCCGGACACGGTTGGATCGTCACAGAAGGTGGCGGTGACTTATGGTTCTGGAACTTAACAGATTCTGCGTGGAATAATGTAGGACCTATCGTAGGTCCACAGGGTAACACTGGGGCACAGGGACCCACAGGTGCTACTGGACCCGCAGGAGCTCCCGGAGCAGATGGTGCTACTGGACCTGCTGGCCCACAAGGTCCGCAAGGTGAACAAGGAATACAGGGCATACAAGGTGATCCAGGTCCTGCCGGAGCTCCCGGAGCAGACGGTGCCACTGGACCCGAAGGACCTACAGGCCCAACAGGTGCTACAGGACCACAAGGTGAAGTTGGACCAACAGGACCTCAGGGACCAACAGGCGATACAGGCGCTACAGGACCGCAGGGACCACAGGGCGATCCTGGACCACAAGGACCACAAGGCGATCCAGGTCCTGCCGGAGCAGACGGAGCACAAGGTGCTCCAGGTGCTGACGCACTATGGAATTGGCTAGGTGCTTACTCAGCCGGACCAATGTACCAAGAAGGCGATATTGTAGAACATCTTGGTTCAACATATCGTAGAAACGGCACTAACAATAGTGTAGTGGGCTTTCCCCCACCGGACGCCGAGTTGTGGGAACTAGTATCAGAAAAAGGCGCAGATGGTGTAGACGCCAACCCAGATGCTGTAGTCAATGGCTTATTGAATATTACACTAAATGCTACTGGCGATTTTATTCCCAGCACAGATAACTTACAAGACCTAGGTACACCTACAAATAGATTCCGTCACTTGTATGTAGGTCCAGGATCAGTTTATATTGGCGGCAATGTTATCTCAGAAACAGACACTGGAAAACTGGTTTTTCCAGGGCTAACTCGTGCCACAGGCTACTACGCAGAAGAAGTTGAAGACGAAGATCGTTGGGGACCAAATCCCACTATCACAGGCACAGTCACAGTCATTGATGCTACTCGCTACGCAATACTGGCAGGACAAACACCTAGTGCTAATTACGCTCCGGCAACTTATATCGCACAAAAAGACGACAATAAGGTTGACGAAGTAACTGTTGATGAAACTGGTGGTGGCTGGACCAAGGCAGAAGCAGACTATGCTCGCGACAATAATATGTACGCTACCAATGTTTCTGGTGCCATCAACAACTTTAACGCCGGCGATTGGCAACAGATTCCGTTCCGTGTTAACATCAAAGCCGAAGACGCAGAGTACGAAGATATCTTTGGCGGTAGCACTGGATTAACTATCATCACACCAGAAGACTATGAAGTACAAGATGTTAGTACACTGGCATTTACTGGAGCAGGTGTTACTGTTAACAAAATAGATGACGTTACCACAGTTGATATTCCAGGTGGTAGTGCTGACCTAGGTTCGTTCACCATTGACGGTAATGAACTAAGTGCGGACGAAATGACCATCAAGACCAACGATGGTAGTATACACATTACTTCAGATACTCACGTATATGTCCAATCGGCCGGTGGATCAAAGCAGTGGTCTTTTGCCAATGACGGTGTACTAACACTACCAGAAGGTGGTGATATTGTTGACAGTAATGGCAGTTCAGTATTAGGTGGCGGCAACGCCGATTTAGGTTCGTTTACTATCGATAGCAATGTATTAAGTGTAAACAGTGGCACAGACATTTACATTGAAACATATGAAACTGGCGGCGACGGTGAAAGTAGATTAGTATTAAAACCTCAAGACAACGGAGCAGAAAATCCAACTCGTTTAGAAGGTTCTTATAATGTAGGCATTTGGTCCAATATCACTGACGGTGATAATATACACAAATGGTTGTTTGGCTCAGACGGTTGGTTAAGTTTTCCAGGAACATTCCCTGGTGGTGCGATTGGCTACGATTCGGATACTGGCACACTACAACTGGCACGATCACTTGGCGTTTCTCTATATACACAAGCCGGTGCTTGGGTATTTGGTCAAGACGGTAGTATCACATTTCCAGACGACACAGTTCAGACAACTGCCTACACTGGAGGCGGTAGTGGAAGTTCTACTGTAGTCCGTCAAGACACAGCACCCACAGCAGCCAATGGCACACTATGGTTCAATACTGTAGAAGCCCGTATGTACATTAAGTACAACGATCAGTGGGTTGATTCAAGTCCAGTGATTATACCTCCTCCACTAGACACCAACAAGTTAGTCAACGGTCTTCACGAGGTTGTACTTAACAGCAACGGTGATTTACGACTAGCCGATGACCTCATACTACCGCGTGGCAGTAGATGGATCAAAGACTGTGAGGGCAGTGGCGGCACAACCAGTATGCGTTGGTATAACGTTCCAACCAGCGACGAAGTAGAACTACTCCGTGTTTACTCGGGCGAAGCACCAGACGAAGAAAATACAGAACGAACAAAGATCAGTCTTGAGTGGCAAAGTTCAACGGTCAGCGGATTATCTATCACAGCATTCGACCGTACAGAAGGGGAAATTGATCACAAGTGGAATTTCCTTGGCGACGGCAGTTTGAAGTTTCCAGGACAGCCTGACTATAGAATTAGAGAAGATGAACCCGGACTGGTAGTAACCAGTGA
>JACCDJ010846360.1_pt1 | contig 56354 bp, 57 predicted proteins | sample 7444481 | NCBI WGS metagenome assembly JACCDJ01 (sample SAMN15323435, study PRJNA562643) | freshwater metagenome | isolation source: river surface water | place: USA:Blue River Watershed | collected 2017-08-15
GGTCACGGGTGCCGGCGGTACCCGGCGCGCAATCCTGCCGTACGCCATCCACCTCGATCCATCCGGTGTAATGCCCGTTCTGGGTCAGCCGGGTGTAATCCATGAAGGTGCGCGGCCCGATCCGGTGAGTGAAGCGCGGCTCCTCGATCGGAAAGGCGCGGCCGGTAAAGGTCAGGTCAGCCTTCAGCCCCTCCCCATCGACCACCACGCGCAGCTGGTGCAGCGGCTCGATAATTTCGATCCGGATCGGTCCGACCTGCAGGTCGAGCCGCTCCATATTCAATTCGCGGCCGGCGTGGAGGTTGTATTGCACCCCGTCGCGGATCGCGGAAAAGTGGGCGTCGGCCACGTTAAGGTGCGGGTAGATCCCCAGCGCCACGGCGAAGAAACCCGAGCCATCCGGGGCATAGCCATTGAAGAAATAGCGATCGTAGAAGTTGCGATCGGTCCCGGCATAGGCGACCGGTTCGGGGGTCTGGTGCAGCGGGAAATCGTCGCCCTTGGTCAGGACCATCAATTCAGCCTTTCAGCTTGGCGATGCTGCCGTGTTGCAGCGCCAATGCGCAGCCGCCACGGGCCATCGAGAGGAAGTTGGCATCGCCGCGTTCGGTGCGCTCGACATAAGCGGCGCTGAAAACGGCGGTGGATACCCCGTGGAGCGCGCCGATCACGTAATCGTCCCAGATTGCATCGCGGGTCAGCGGCACGCCGCGTGCGCTCATCTCGGCACAATAGAGATCGAGCAGTTCCCCTTCGTGCGCGCGGCGCAGGTCGTCGCCGATCCCGGTACCCAGGAAATAGCCGATGTCGGTCAGGCCATTGCCCAGCGCAACGGTCTGCCAATCGAGCACGGCGATCGGTTCCGCCCCGCCCTTGATATCGAACAGCATGTTATCAAGCCGGAAATCACCGTGGATCAGGCATCGCGGCGGCGCATCGCGCCCGAACCAGAGCGGCCCGGATTCGGCCAATTGCTCGCAAACAGCCATGAATTCAGGCTCTAGGCTATCGGCATAGCGTTCGCGGAAGATCGCCTGGGCATTGGGATAGAGCGCCTGGACCTGGGCTGACTGCTCCGGCTTGGGCTGCAGCCATTCCGTGGCGAGTATCTCGGCATGGCCCCAGCTTGGTGCGTGGAGCGCCGCAGCCTGGATCACCCCGGCGCGGGCATCGGCGGCCGAGCAGCTGGCCAGCTGATTGCCGCCGCGTGCGGGACCCAGGTCTTCAAACAGCAGGATGAAATCGACGCCATCTTCGGCAATTTCGGCGGCGATGGTTTCGGGGACCCGCACGCCAAGGTGGCGGTTCAATTCGCGATAAAAGCCGACTTCCTTGGCATAGAGACCAAAGGCGGCGGCTGTGCCGCGGCTGGTCTGGTCGGCCGCGGGAAACTTGCCGGCCAAGGTCACCGGGCCAATACCTGCCTGATCGAAAGTCAGGTGGAAGCGGACACTGTCACCGACCTGGCCGGTGCCGATCGGTTCCCACTTCACAGCCGTGACCGCACCCTGCCCCATCAAGCCCGAAGCGCGCAGGCGCTCGGTCAGCCAGGCAGGCGTAATCGAATCTGGGTGCGACGGTATCGCTGTCACCCGGCCCTCTCCTCCGGTCGTTTAAACGAACGATTAAACGAGCCGGAGGCGGGTGGCAATGGACTTAAGCGAGGGCCTTAGGCAAGTCGGCCGAAAGCAGCCGCGCCGGCATAGCGCGCGGCATCCCCCAGCTCTTCCTCGATGCGGATGAGCTGGTTGTACTTGGCAAGCCGGTCAGAACGGGCGAGCGAGCCGGTCTTGATCTGGCCGCAGTTGGTGGCAACCGCGAGATCGGCAATGGTTGCGTCCTCGGTCTCGCCCGAACGGTGCGACATGACCGCGGTGTAGCCATTGCGCTGGGCAATGCTCACGGCGTCAAGCGTTTCGGAGAGCGAGCCGATCTGGTTGACCTTGACCAGCAGCGAATTGGCCAGCCCCTTGCCGATGCCCATCGTCAGACGCTTGGGATTCGTCACGAACAGGTCGTCGCCGACCAGCTGGACCTTGTGGCCGATCTTGTCGGTCACGGCCTTCCAGCCTTCGAAATCGTCTTCGCTCATGCCGTCTTCGATCGAGATGATCGGATAGTCGTTGCACAGCGCGGCAAGGTAATCGGCCATTTCGACCGGGCTGAGCGAGAGGCCTTCGCCGCTGATCTCGTACTTGCCGTTCTTGAAGAACTCGGTCGCGGCGCAATCGAGCGCCAGCTTGATGTCGGTCCCGGCCTTGAACCCGGCCTTCTCGACCGAGGCCATGATGAAATCGAGCGCGGCGCGGGTGCTGGACAGGTTCGGGGCAAAGCCGCCTTCGTCACCCACGGCAGTCGCCAGGCCCTTTTCGTGCAGGCCCTTCTTCAGCGTGTGGAACACTTCCGCACCCCACCGCACGGCTTCGGCCAGCGTCGGCGCGCCGACCGGCATGATCATGAATTCCTGGAAGTCGATCGGGTTGTCGGCATGCTCACCGCCGTTGATGATGTTCATCATCGGCACCGGCAGGACATGGGCCGAAACGCCGCCGACATAGGCGTAGAGCGGCAGGCCGCGGGCATTGGCCGCAGCCTTGGCGACGGCGAGCGAGGTGCCGAGGATGGCGTTGGCGCCGATCCGGCCCTTGTTCTCGGTCCCGTCCAGCTCAATCATCACCGCGTCGATATCGCGCTGATCCTCGGCATCGCGGCCCAGCAGGGCATCGCTGATTTCGGTGTTCACGGCGCGAACGGCACCCAGGACGCCCTTGCCCATATAGCGGGCCTTATCGCCATCACGCAGTTCGACCGCTTCGTGCGCCCCGGTCGAGGCGCCCGAGGGAACCGCGGCACGACCGAACGAGCCATCGTCCAGCAGCACGTCAACCTCGACAGTGGGGTTGCCCCGGCTGTCAAGAATCTCGCGGGCGTGGATGTCGATGATCGCGGTCATGGCTGATTTACCCTTCATATGGCTCGGTTGGGCCGCTCCTAAGCAGCAGAGCCTTGGCAGGCAAGCTGCATTGCAGCATAATCGGCCTTGCAGCGCAGCCGTAGCGTTACCACATTTGTATTCATTGCCGCGTGTTGCGGCGCAGAAAAAGGCAAAGACCATGGCCAAGACCCCCGCCGCCGCGAAGAAGCCAACCAAGAGCACTCCGGCTAAAGCCACCGCCAAGTCGGCCGCCAAAAAGCCCGCAGCCAAGGCCGCTGCCGCCGGCAGCGCCGATACCAAGGCAAAGTTCACCAAGGCGATCGAGGAAGCCAAGGCCAGCGCCACTGCCCTGACCGCCGAAGCCAAGGCCAAGGCCGAGGGCTATCGCGACCAGCTTTCCGCCAAGAGCGCTGACTGGGTGGAAGAGGCGAAGGACATTGCTGGTCAGGCCAAGGGCCGCGCGGCGGACCTTGCCGTCGAAGGCAAGACCAAGGCCAGCGACGCGATCGCCACGCTGGGCAAGCTGGTGGGCGATAACGCGACCACGATCGATGAAAAGCTTGGCACCCGCTATGGCGACTATGCCCGGACCGCAGCCCGGACCATGCAGGAATCGGCGGCCAAGCTCGATTCCAAGGACCTGAACGAGCTGGGCGATGACGCGAAGGAATTCGTGCGCAAGAGCCCGGGCCTCGCGGTGGGCATTGCTGCTGCAATTGGCTTTGTGATTGCCCGCCTGTTCAAGGGATCGGCAAAGAACTGAGCCGCAACCGAGCCAGCCCCGGTCGTCGCTGATGGAACAGCCTGAAACGCCGCTTGTGCAGGACGCGCCAATCGACGCGGCCGAGCGTTCGCTTGTCGATGACGTGCGAGACCTTGTCAGCGATGGGCGCACCTTGCTGGAAGCGGAACTGGCCTACCAGAAATCCCGCGCGGCATTGGCGGGGCGCACCGCCAAGAGCATGGCGGGCTGGATCGCGCTGGCGCTGAGCCTGGTGTTCTTTGCCCTGATGGCGCTGGTCATGGGGCTGCTGTTGATCCTGGCCCCGCTGATCGGTGGACTGGGCGCTACGCTGCTGGTGGTGGCCGGATTGCTGGCGTCCGCCGCGCTTAGCGGCTGGGTCGCAGCGCGGCGCTGGCAGGCCATGTCACGCCGGCTGGCAGAGGATGACGCGGCATGAGCGGTTTCGAAACCGATCGCGCCAACCGCAAGGCCGCCTGGTCGCTGTTTGAGAATCGGCTGACCCAAGTGAAGGATGATCTTGCGGCGCGCAGCATCGGCGGGCGGATCGCGGCGAAGGCCAAGGACGACGCCCTGGCCATCGCGGATGAGGCGGCCGCGGTGGCCAAGGACAACAAGGGGCTGGTGGCCGCGACGATTGCCGCCTTGCTGGCGTGGTTCTTTCGCGAACCGCTGCTGGAGTTACTGTCATCCCGCAAAAACCGGCCAGCGCCGGTTCAGCCGGATCCCGCCAATGATGACTTTGACGAACTGACAAAGGAGCCGGCGCAATGAGCCGTATCGAACCTCGCCAGGAACGGATCGCCGCAAAGATCGCCGCCTCGCAGGAGCGGCTCGATCGCTACAGCCCCAAGCGGCCTGTGCTGCCGGCCAAGGATGCCTATCCGCCCGAAGACTATCGCTCGCTGATCGCGGAATATCCCTGGCTGGCCGTCGCTGCCGGCATGGGTCTTGGGCTGCTGGCCGGGGCGCTGACCCCGAAGAAGACCAGCAGCGGCTTCGGCAAGCGCGCGCTGGGCCTGGCCATGGCCGCGGGCGAATTGGGGCTCGCGCTGAGCAGGCAAGCCGGCGAACGTGCCAGCGAAGCAAGTCGCGACGGGCTGGCCTTAGCCAAGGATAGATCGCAGCAGATGCGCAATACGGCGCGCAGCACCGGGACAACGATCGCGCGCGAAGCGATCAAGCTGGCAGCGCGGGTCCGGAAATAAACCTTCGTCCCCCTTGCGCGAAACGCAAGGAACGCTAAAGGCGCGCCATCCACCCTCCCCCGGGATATTTGCGATGAGCAACCAGAAACTTCACCTTGTGATGGGCGGCCGCGTCAGCGATCCGCAAACGCTTGAATTCACGGACCTCGCCAGCCTTGATCTGGTTGGCGTCTATGCAACCTATGCCGAGGCCGAAGAGGCCTGGCGCGACAAGGCGCAGCGTACGGTTGACGATGCCGAAATGCGTTATGTGGTGGTGCACCTGCACCGCCTGCTCGAACCGGAACAGCTCAAGCGGTAAGTGCGCCCCTGCACCGCAGGGACCACTTGGCAGATTGGCAGGTTTTGGCTGGGCCCCCGCCATGGCGGGGGCTCGCGGCAATCAGATGAACTCGATCTTCTGAACCAGGTACGAGCGGTCGCCCGCCGGCACGGTCACTTCGATTTCATCCTCAACCCGGCGGCCGATCAGGGCGCGACCGAGCGGTGAATTGTAGCTGATCCGGCCGAGCTTGGCATCGGCCTCGTAGGGGCCGACAATCTGGTACTTCACCGGCTTGTCGTCATCGTCGAGCAGCGTGACAGTCGCGCCGAAGATGATCTTGTCGCCCGAAAGCGTGGTCGGATCGATGATCTGCGCACGGGCTACCTTGTCCTCCAGGTCCGCGATCGACATTTCGACCTGGCCCTGGCGCTCCTTGGCAGCATGGTATTCAGCGTTTTCGGAGAGATCGCCATGGGCGCGCGCCTCTTCAATGGCGTCCACGATCAATGGACGCTCATCGCGCAGAGCCTTGAGCTCGCCAATCAGCCGCTCATAGCCTTCCGCCAGCATGGGCAGCTTTTCAACACTTGCCATTCTCGCCTCTTTCTCCTGACCGCCCCGCGTAGCGACTAGAACCCTGCCCCGCATCCCGATGGGATTGCAGGCCTGGGGGTCGCGATGTGGGGAGAACGCGATCTACTCAAGCATAATAGTCTTGCAGGCTGCGAACTTCAAGTTTCGCCCCCCGCAAAGCTGCAATTGCCTCCGCCGCGGCGACCGAAGCCGCCGCCGTGGTGAAGTATGGCACCTTGCCGGTCAGCGCCGAACCGCGGATCGACTGCGAATCCTTCAGGCTCTGCCAGCCTTCGGTGGTGTTGAAGATCAACGCCACTTCGCCATCGATAATCCGGTCAACGATATGCGGTCGCCCTTCGGCCACCTTGTTGACCGCTTCGACCGGCACGCCGGCTTCGGCCAGGTATCGCTGGGTTCCGCCGGTGGCGATGATGGTGAAGCCCAGACTGACGAGCTGCTGCACCGCCGGCAGGATCACCGGCTTGTCGGTATCCTTGACCGAAACGAAGACCACCCCGCCCTGCGGCAGGACCATCCCGGCACCCAGCTGCGCCTTGGCAAAGGCCGTGGCAAAATTACGATCAATTCCCATGACTTCGCCGGTAGACTTCATCTCTGGACTGAGCACAGGATCAACCCCCGGGAAGCGCGCAAACGGGAAGACCGCTTCCTTGACCGCCATGTAATCAAGTTCACGCTTGAAGGGCGGGAAGTCCTTGAGCTTTTCGCCCGCCATGACGCGCGCGGCGATCTTGGCGACCGGCTGGCCGATTGCCTTGGCGACAAAGGGCACGGTGCGGCTGGCGCGGGGATTGACCTCGATCAGGTAAACCTCGCCATCCTTGACCGCGAACTGCACATTCATCAGCCCGCGCACACCCAGCGCCATGGCCAGGGCATCGGCCTGACGCTCCATCTCGGCCACGATCTCGGCGGACAAGCTATAGGGCGGCAGGGTGCAGGCGGAATCGCCGGAGTGGATCCCGGCTTCCTCGATATGCTGCATCACCCCGGCAACCACGACCTGATCACCATCGCACAGGGCATCGACATCGCATTCGATCGCATCGCGCAGGTACTGGTCGATCAGCACCGGGCTATCGCCCGAAACCTGCACGGCGGTGGTGATGTAATCATCCAGCTGGGCCTCGGAATCGACGATTTCCATGGCCCGGCCACCCAGGACATAACTGGGGCGCATCAGCACCGGATAGCCGATGCGGTTGGCCACGGCGACCGCCTCATCCCGGCTGCGGGCGATACCATTGGCCGGTTGCTTCAGCCCCAGCTTGTTCACCAGCGCGGCAAAGCGTTCACGGTCTTCGGCCAGGTCAATAGCATCGGGCGACGTGCCAAGGATCGGCACGCCGTTGTCTTCCAGTGTCTGCGCCAGCTTGAGCGGGGTCTGGCCGCCATACTGGACGATCACGCCCAGCAGTTCACCCTTGCTCATTTCAACGCGCAGGATTTCCAGCACGTCTTCACCGGTCAGCGGCTCAAAATAAAGGCGATCAGAGGTGTCATAGTCCGTGCTGACCGTTTCCGGGTTGCAGTTGACCATGATCGTTTCATAGCCCGCCTCTTCCAGCGCGAAGCAGGCGTGGACGCAGCAATAGTCAAACTCGATCCCCTGCCCGATCCGGTTCGGACCGCCGCCCAGAATAACCACCTTCCTGGCCCCGGACGGCGCAGATTCGCATTCCGGAGCGCCAAAGCTGGGCCCTTCATAAGTCGAGTACATATAGGGCGTGACCGCCTCAAACTCGGCCGCGCAGCTGTCGATCCGCTTGAACACCGGGTGGACGCCCAGCCGTTGGCGCAGCTCGCGCACTTCCTCTTCGCTGGTCGCCCCGGCCATGGCGCGCAGGGCATCGTGGAGCAGGCCGGAGCGGCGCGCGGAGGTTTCACCAAGCCCGCCGGCCACGTGGATCCCGCGCACCGCCAGGATCGCGAGGCGCTTGTCGGAAAAGCCCATGGCCTTGAGCCGGCGCAGGCCAGCTGCATCGGTCGGCAGGCCATTTTCCATGATCACGGCTTCTTCGGCGATGATTTCGTGGATGTGGCGCAGGAACCAGGGATCGTAATGGGTGATCGCGTGGACTTCCTCGACCGTGAAGCCTTCGCGGAAGGCCTGGCCCGCGATCAGCAGCCGGTCTGGGGTCTGCTTTGACAGCGCCGCGATCATCGCATCGCGGCCCGCGCCCTCAAGGTGCAGCACGCGGTTGAAGCCGTCGAGCCCGGTTTCGAGTCCGCGCAGCGCCTTCTGCATCGATTCCTTGAAGTTGCGGCCAATCGCCATCACCTCACCAACCGATTTCATCGCGGTGGACAGCAGCGGTTCGGCGCCCTTGAACTTTTCAAAGGCAAAGCGCGGGATCTTGGTGACGACGTAGTCAATCGACGGTTCGAAGCTGGCCGGGGTGGCACCCGTGATCTCGTTGGTCAGCTCGTCCAGCGTGTAACCCACGGCCAGCTTGGCGGCGACGCGGGCAATCGGGAAGCCGGTAGCCTTTGAAGCCAGTGCCGAGGACCGCGAAACACGCGGGTTCATCTCGATCACGATCAGGCGGCCATCCTTCGGGTTAACTGCGAACTGTACGTTCGAACCCCCTGTTTCCACACCAATTTCACGCAGCACCGCCAGGCTGGCGTTGCGCATGATCTGGTATTCCTTGTCGGTCAGCGTCAGCGCCGGGGCAACGGTGATGGAATCGCCGGTGTGGACGCCCATCGGATCGACGTTCTCGATCGAGCAGATGATGATGCAGTTGTCGTTCCGGTCACGGACGACTTCCATCTCATACTCTTTCCAGCCGAGCAGCGATTCCTCGATCAGAACCTCGGTGGTTGGGCTGGCATCCAGGCCGGAACGGACAATCGCCTCAAACTCGGCCTTGTTATAGGCCACGCCACCGCCCGTGCCGCCCAGGGTAAAGCTGGGGCGGATGATCGAAGGCAGGCCGGTGCGTTCGAGTACGGCAAAGGCTTCCTCGATCGTGTGGGCGACGCCCGAACGGGCCGATTCCAGCCCAATCTTGTCCATCGCCTCGCGGAAACGCTGGCGATCTTCGGCCTTGTCGATCGCATCGGCATCGGCGCCGATCATCTTGACGCCGAACTTTTCCAGCGTGCCATCGTTGAACAGCGCCAGTGCGGTGTTCAGCGCGGTCTGCCCGCCCATCGTCGGCAGCACGGCATCGGGCCGCTCCTTCTCGATGATCCGGGCGACGATTTCGGGCGTGATCGGCTCGATATAGGTGGCGTCGGCGAATTCCGGATCGGTCATGATCGTCGCCGGGTTCGAGTTGACCAGGATCACCCGGTAGCCCTCTTCCTTCAGCGCCTTGATCGCCTGGGTGCCGGAATAGTCGAACTCGCAGGCCTGGCCGATGATGATCGGGCCAGCGCCGATGACGAGGATCGAGGAGATGTCAGTGCGCTTCGGCATCAGGCGAGGCCTTCGATGAATTTCTGGAAGAGGTAAAAGCTGTCCATCGGACCGGGCGAAGCCTCTGGGTGATATTGCACCCCGAAGGCCTTCTTGCCCCGAACCGCGATGCCGCAGTTGCTGCCGTCGAACAGCGAAACGTGGGTTTCCTCGACATTGTCGGGCAGCGCGGTGTTATCGACCGCGAAGCCGTGGTTCATCGAGGTGATCTCCACCACGCCATCCTCCAGCCGCTTGACCGGATGGTTGGCGCCGCGGTGGCCCTGGTGCATCTTGGTGGTCTTCGCGCCAGCGGCAATGGCCAGCATCTGGTGACCAAGGCAGATCCCGAAGATCGGCACGTCACGCTCCAGCAGGCCCTGGATCACCGGGACGGCATAGGCGCCCGTCGCAGCCGGATCGCCCGGACCATTGGAAAGAAACACGCCGTCCGGCTCCAGCGCCAGCACACCGCTCAGCGGCGTCTGCGCGGGGACGACAGTAACCTTGGCCCCGGCCTTCACCAGGTTGCGGAAGATATTGTCCTTCGCACCGTAATCGATCGCCACCACGTGCGGGCGCTGGTCATGCGGCGAACGGGCATAACCCTTGCCGAGCGACCAGACGCCGCCTTCCCAGTTCTCGATCGCTTCGCGGCTGACCACGCGGGCCAGGTCCATCCCTTCCAGCCCGGGCCAGTCGCGCGCGCGCTTGATCAGCGCGGGAATGTCAAACTTGCCGTCGGGCGCGTGCGCGATGACCGCATTGGGCGCTCCGGAGAGGCGGATGCGGCGAGTCAGCGCGCGGGTATCGATCCCGGCGAGGCCAATCTTGCCCTTGGCCGCCAGCCAATCGCCAAAAGTGCCTTCCGACCGGAAGTTGCTGGGCGCGGTCACGTCCTCGCGCACCACGCAGCCAACCGCGCCATCGACATGGCTTTCCAGGTCTTCCTCGTTCACGCCGACATTGCCGATGTGCGGGAACGTGAACGTAACAACCTGCCCGGCATAGCTGGGATCGGTCATCACTTCCTGATAACCGGTCATCGCGGTGTTGAAGCAAACCTCACCCACTGCGGCACCGGCCGCGCCGAAGCCGTGGCCCCAGAGGACCGTGCCATCAGCAAGCACAAGGACTCCCGTCGCACCCTGTGGCTGGGGTGCGTGCGAAGAGGCGGCGTCGGCCATGAAGAGGCGCTCCGAATAAAGGGGTTCCAGCGATGTCGCTAAGGCACCGCCGCTAGAGTGGAAGAACCCTAGCGTCAACCTAGGAAAACGCGAAAATTCCGGCTAGGCGGGTTCTTTCCCCAATCCCGAGAAAGATAATGCTCAGAGATACGATCAAGGCCGCCCAGATTGAGTCGATGAAGGCCGGCGACAAAACCCGCCTGGCCGCCGTTCGCCTCATCCTTGCCAAGTTGAAGGACAAGGACATCGAACTGCGCACCGCCGCCAATGTTCCCGATGATGACGTGGTGGTGACCGACGTGCTGCAAAAGATGGCCAAGCAGCGCCGCGAATCGATCACCCTCTACGAACAGGGCGGACGCCAGGAACTGGCCGAGGTCGAAAAGTCCGAGCTGGCGGTGATTGAGACCTTCCTGCCGCAGCAGATGAGCGACGGTGAGGTGCAGGCCGCCATCGCCGCGATCATCGCTGAGACCGGCGCCGAAGGCATGAAGGACATGGGCAAGGTGGTTGCCGCGCTCAAGGCCAAGCACGGCACGCAGCTGGACATGGGCAAGGCCAGTGGGCTCGTTAAAGCTGCGCTGGGGTGAGGCTGCGTTTGGTGTCTCTACTTCGGCCTTCGGCCTGTGCTCGACACGAACGAGGATTGGGTTTCAACGCCTTCCAACATCCGTTCGTGTCGAGCGAAGTCGAGACACCGCAACGATAGGATGGCCTTCTGGTGCTACATCCTGCGCTGTGCCGACGGGAAGTTCTACACCGGCCACACCGATGATCTCGAACGGCGGATCGCCGAGCATCACCAAGGCGGATATTGCGCCTTCACCACCAAACGCCGCCCGATCGAGCTCGCTTGGTGCGCTGATTTCCCCACCCGGATCGAAGCAATCGAAGCGGAGGTGCAGGTTGGCAAATGGTCGCGCGCCAAGAAGGAAGCCTTGATAAAACGAGATTGGAACCGGGTATCTTACTTCGCCCGCGCGCCGCATGAGCGGATAGGGCCACCGCCGCGCCAAGGTGTCTCGACTTCGCTCGACACGAACGGCGGTGGGGATTAATCTTCAGCAGTTCTAGCCAATACCCTCCCGTTCGTGTCGAGCGGAGGGCGCAGCCCGCAGACGAGACACCACACTTCACATGGCCCTCTCCCCCCAATGGCTTGATGAACTCCGCGCCCGGGTGACGCTTTCCAGCGTCATTTCCCGGACGACGCGGCTCACCAAGGCGGGGCATGAATTCAAGGCCTGTTGCCCGTTTCACAACGAAAAGAGCCCAAGCTTCACGGTCAATGACCAGAAAGGGTTCTATCACTGCTTTGGCTGCGGGGCGCATGGCGATGTGATCCGCTGGATGACCGACCAGCGCGGCCTGTCGTTCATGGATGCGGTTAAGGAACTGGCGAGCGAAGCCGGGATGGAGGTCCCTGCCCCGGACCCCCAGGCAGCCAGAGCGGCTGAGCAGCGCGATACCCTGCATGACGTCATGAAGGCCGCGCAGGACTGGTTTGTCGCACAGCTGGCCGGGCCAGAGGGAGAAAAGGCCCGCGCCTATCTCGCCACGCGCGGGTTCGATGCCCACACGCTGCAGCGCTTTGGCTTTGGCTATGCGCCCGAGGGGCGGCAGGCGATGAAAGCGGCGCTGAAGGATGTTCCCGAGGCCAAGCTGATCGAAGCGGGCCTGCGCATCGCGGTAGAGGACAAGGAACCCTATGACCGGTTCCGCGGCCGCCTGATGCTGCCGATCGAGGATGCCCGGGGGCGGGTAATCGCCTTTGGCGGGCGCATCCTTGATGCGCAGAAGACCGATGCGCCAAAGTACCTGAACTCACCCGACACGCCTTTGTTCGACAAGGGCCGCACGCTTTACAACCTGCACCGCGCCGGGCCTGCCAGCCGCCAGACAGGGCGGATCGTGGTGGTTGAAGGCTATATGGACGTGATCGCCCTGGCCGCTGCCGGAATAGCCGATGCCGTCGCGCCGTTGGGCACGGCGCTGACCGAGCGGCAGATCGAACTGCTGTGGCGGCTGGTTGAAACCCCGATTCTCTGCTTCGACGGTGACGCCGCCGGTCAACGCGCGGCGATGCGGGCGATCACCCGCGCACTGCCGCTGCTCCGCCCGGCCCATTCGCTGAAGATCGTCCGCTTGCCGCCCGGTCTCGATCCTGATGACCTGATCAAGCAGCAAGGCACCAAGGCGATGGAGCTCCAGCTTGCGAATGCCCGCTCGCTGGTCGAGGTCCTGTGGGAGCATGAGCGCGATGCCGCGCCGCTCGCCACACCAGAGGACAAGGCCGGGCTGAAAGCGCGGCTGATGGCCCACGTCGAGACGATTGCTGATCGTGAGATCCAGTCGCTGTACCGTCGGGAATTGAGCGAGAGGTTCTCTGCCTTTGCCTTTCCCCGGCGTGAAAGCGGCGATTGGCGCAAGGGCCCCGCCCCCACGCGTTCGCGCGTGGCCGCACGCCGCGCCCCACCCCGCGATGCCCTGTCAGCAGCGATTCTCTCTGGATTGTTGCGCTTCCCCGACCAGATCCACCGCCATGCCGAAGCGCTGGGCCAGGCCGGTCTGGCTGACCCGCGGTTCGATGTGTTGCTCGATGCGGCCGACTCGGCGGCGACGCTTGAAAAGGACACGATGGAACCCATATTGGCTCAGCGGGGTATGGCTGCCCCGACGCCCGAGGAATATGCCGCGATGCGCTTTGGCTTCCTGGCCGACGCTATTCCGCCGGATCAGGCCCGCGCCGAACTTGCTCAGGCAATCGGCCTGCTGGTTGAACGACCGGCGCTGGAAGCGGCTCTTGATGCGGCGACAAAGCGCTTTGAAAGCGACCTTTCCGAGGGGGCCTATGCTGAACAGCAACGGCTGTTGAAGAGAAAACTGGAATTCGATGCGCGCTTGCGGCAAATGGCCAGCGCGCGAGCGGGGGCGGCGTAACCTTCCCCTGCCAAACCAATGGCGGACTGATGGACGAAGACGATAACATCGGCAGCGGTAATGAGGGCGGCGACGCTCCGCTGATCGATCTCAATGAAGCCTCGATCAAAAAGCTGATCGCCCGTGCCAAGCGGCGCGGGGTGATCACTGTTGACGAGCTGAACGAAGCCCTTCCGCAGGACCAGATGACCTCTGAGCAGATCGAGGACATTATGGCCGCGATCAGCGAGATGGGCGTCAATATCGTCGAAAGCGACGAGGACGCGGTCGATCCGGACGAAAAGGAAGTCGAGGAAATCGACGAACAGCCGGACGGCATGGCTGAGCGCCCTGACCTGATCAAAAAGAAGGAAACGGTCGAGCGGACCGATGACCCGGTACGCATGTACCTGCGCGAAATGGGTGCGGTCGAACTGCTGAGCCGCGAAGGCGAAATCGCCATCGCCAAGCGGATCGAGGCCGGTCGCGACACGATGATTCTGGGCCTCTGCGAAAGCCCGATCACCTTCCACGCCATCATCCAGTGGTCCGAAGCCCTCAACAATGAGGAAATGCAGCTGCGCGAGATCCTTGATCTCGATGCCATGCTCTCAAAGGAACCCGCACCGGAAGCCCTTTCCGAAGACGGTGAAGCTGAAGGCGACGGAGAAATCTCCGAAGCAACGGCTGGCCCCTCCTACAAGGAGGAAGAGGATATCGAGGAAGAGGAATCGGCCGACGACGAGGATGAGGACGGCATCGAGCGCCGCGCCCGTCGCCCGGTTGAGGAAGAGGAAGAGGATAACACCCTCAGCCTCGCGCAGATGGAAGCCCAGCTCAAGCCGCACGCGCTTGAAAAGTTTGCCGAAATTACCGCACTCTTCAAAAAGTTTGAAAAGCTGCAGGCCGAACGGCTTGAGGTAATGGGCGCTGGCGGGGTCTTCTCTGCTGCCAAGGAAAAGACCTATCAGCAGCTGCGCGAAGATCTGACTGCGCAGGTCGAATCGGTCCAGTTCCACGCGACCAAGATCGAATACCTGGTCGACAATCTCTATGCCTTCAACCGCCGCCTGACCGCTCTGGGCGGCCAGATGCTGCGTTTGGCTGAGCGTCATAAGGTCAACCGGAAGGACTTCCTGGATTGCTACGTCGGCCACGAGCTGGACGATGGCTGGCTTCAGGCGATGGCCGGCAAGGACAAGAAGTGGGGCGCCTTCGCCGAGAACGAGGCCGACGCGGTTGAGCGCATCCGTGCCGAAATCGCCGACATCGCTTCGGCCACGGGCATGAGCCTCAACGAATTCCGCCGGATCGTGAACATGGTCCAGAAGGGTGAGCGCGAGGCACGCATCGCCAAGAAGGAAATGGTCGAGGCGAACCTGCGGCTCGTGATCTCGATCGCCAAGAAGTACACCAACCGCGGCTTGCAGTTCCTTGACCTGATCCAGGAAGGGAACATCGGCCTGATGAAGGCGGTCGACAAGTTCGAATACCGCCGCGGGTATAAGTTCAGCACCTATGCCACCTGGTGGATCCGGCAGGCGATCACCCGTTCGATTGCCGACCAGGCCCGCACGATCCGTATCCCGGTCCACATGATCGAAACGATCAACAAGCTGGTCCGCACCTCACGCCAATTCCTGCACGAGCAGGGCCGCGAGCCCACGCCCGAGGAAATGGCCGAGCGTCTTTCGATGCCGCTCGAAAAGGTCCGCAAGGTGATGAAGATCGCCAAGGAGCCGATCAGCCTCGAAACGCCGATTGGCGACGAGGAAGATTCGCACCTGGGCGATTTCATTGAGGACAAGAACGCGATCATCCCGGTCGATGCGGCGATCCAGGCCAACCTCAAGGAAACGGTAACCCGGGTCCTGGCCAGCCTGACCCCGCGTGAGGAACGCGTGCTGCGCATGCGCTTCGGCATCGGCATGAACACCGACCATACGCTGGAAGAAGTCGGCCAGCAGTTCTCGGTGACGCGCGAACGTATCCGCCAGATCGAGGCCAAGGCGCTGCGCAAGCTCAAGCACCCGAGCCGGTCGCGCAAGATGCGCTCGTTCCTGGATCAATGATGCAATTGGCGGCGGGGCCCGGCTTGCGGTTCCCGTCGCCAATGCCTATACCGGCCTCGTTCACGTAACTGACGAGTCAGGCGGATCACCGCCGGGGAGCGTGAAACGTAGTTGCCGCTCGTCTGGGCACCCCCACTAACCCTATGGTGTGCCATGCGCATTGCGATCGCATCTGATCACGCTGCTTTCGACCTGAAGGCCGAACTGCGCGAATACCTGATCGAACTGGGCCATGAAGTGGCCGATCTCGGCCCCGAAACGGCCGACCGCGTTGACTATCCCGACTATGGCTATCTGCTGGCATCGGTCGTCGCCGATGGCACCGTGGAACGCGGCGTGGCGCTGTGCGGATCGGGCATTGGCATTTCGATTGCCGTCAATCGCCACCCGGCGTGCCGGGCAGCGCTGGTCTCCGAGCCACTTTCAGCCGCACTGGCCCGCGAACACAACGACGCCAATGTCATCGCCATGGGCGCGCGCCTGACCGGCAGCGACATGGCCAAAGCCTGTCTTGACGCTTTTCTCTCGACCGAGTTCGGTGGCGGCCGCCACGCTGGCCGTGTCGACAAGCTCTCCAATCCGTCCGCCTGAGGAACATCCCCGTGACCACCACTCCCGCGATCCGCTCTGCCGGCTTCTTCACCGAGCATCTGGCCAGCGCCGACCCTGAAGTTTACGCCGCAATCCGTTCGGAACTGCATCGCCAGCAGACCAAGATCGAACTGATCGCCAGCGAAAACATCACCTCGCTCGCCGTGCTGGAAGCGACCGGCTCGGTCTTCACCAACAAATATGCCGAGGGCTATCCGGGCAAGCGCTATTACGGCGGCTGCGAATATGCCGACGTGGTGGAAAACCTGGCGATCGAACGCGCCAAGGCGCTGTTCGGCTGCCAGTTCGCCAACGTTCAGCCCAATTCGGGCAGCCAGATGAACCAGGCCGTGTTCCTGGCCCTGCTGCAGCCGGGTGACAGCTTTATGGGGCTGGACCTCAATTCCGGCGGGCACCTGACCCACGGTTCGCCGGTCAACATGAGCGGCAAGTGGTTCAAGCCGATCCCCTATGGCGTGCGCGCCGAGGATGAGATGCTCGATATGGCCGAGGTTGAGCGCCTGGCCCATGAGCACAAGCCCAAGCTGATCATCGCGGGCGGAACGGCCTATTCGCGGGTCTGGGATTTCCAGAAGTTCCGCGAAATCGCCGATGCCGTGGGCGCCTGGCTGCTGGTCGACATGAGCCACTTCTCGGGCCTGGTCGCGGGCGGCGCACACCCCTCGCCCTTCCCGCATGCCCATGTCGTCACCAGCACCACGCACAAGAGCCTGCGCGGGCCGCGTTCGGGCATCATCCTCACCAACGACGAGGATCTGGCCAAGAAGTTCAACACCGCGGTCTTTCCTGGCATGCAGGGCGGCCCGCTGGTCCATGTGATCGCTGCCAAGGCCGTGGCCTTTGCCGATGCGCTGAAGCCCGAATTCAAGGCCTATGCCGCGCAGATCGTCAAGAATTCGCGCGCACTGGCTGAGAGCCTGACCCAGAACGGCCTGCGGATCGTTTCGGGTGGGACCGACAATCACCTGATGCTGGTCGACCTGACGGCTAAGGACGTAACCGGCAAGGCCGCTGAAAAGGGCCTCGATCGCGCCTGGCTGACCTGCAACAAGAACGGCATCCCGTTTGACAAGCGTTCGCCCTTCGTCACCTCGGGCATCCGGCTCGGCACGCCCGCCGGGACGACGCGCGGATTTGGCGAGGAAGAATTCCGCCAGGTCGGCGCGCTGATCGCCGAAGTGGTTGACGGCATGGCGCGTAACGGCGACGAAGGGGATGGCCAGATCGAAGCCCGTGTCCGCGGACAGGTGGAAGAGCTCTGCGCCCGCTTCCCGATCTATCCGGAGTTGTAAGCCATGAGCGACAATCTGCTGCAAGACGCCAAGGAAGAAATCATCGGCATGGGCAAGGAAGGGATGGCTCATCCCTCAACCAAGCCGGTGTTGACCGGAGCAGCCGTTGGCGCGGTAGCCGGGGCGTTGCTCCCGGTCCTGTCGCTGCCGGTCGGCCTGATCGCCGGTGCCGGGTTCATGCTGTACAAGCGACTGCGCCCCTAACGCATGCGCTGTCCCTTTTGTGCCAATGACAACAGCCAGGTAAAGGATTCGCGGCCCACCGAGGACAACACCGCGATCCGGCGCCGCCGGCAATGTGAAGGCTGTGGTGCGCGCTTCACCACGTTCGAACGCGTGCAGTTGCGTGAGATCACCGTGGTCAAATCGGGTGACAAGCGCGAGCCGTTTGACCGCGCCAAGATCGAACAGTCCGTCGCCCTCGCCTGCCGCAAGCGCGGAATTGCGCAGGAACGGCTTGATCAGCTGGTGTCAGGCATCCAGCGCCAGGTTGAAACGCTGGGCGATGCCGAAGTCAACGCCAAGCAGATCGGTGAAATGGTGATGGACGGGCTGCGCCAGCTCGACAGCGTGGCCTATATCCGCTTTGCCTCGGTCTATCGCGATTTCAGCGAGGCCAAGGACTTCGAAGACTTCGCCAGCGCGGTGCAGGATGCCGCCAAGCACTAACCAGCCCGCCATCGTGCTGGTCCGGCCACAACTTGGCGAGAATATCGGCAAGGCGGCGCGGGCCATGCTGAACTTTGGCCTCACCGACCTGCGCCTGGTTACCCCGCGCGATGGCTGGCCCAATCCCTCGGCTGGCCCGGCTGCGGCCGGGGCTGACATCGTGCTCGAACAGGCCAGGGTCTATGACAGCCTGGCCGCGGCCGTGGCCGATTGCGCCCATGTCTATGCGACAACGGTTCGCAAACGCGGCGTGACCAAGCCCGTGGTCGATCCCGAACAGGCCGCCCGCGCCATCCACGGCGCAGCGGGACGGAGCGCCTATGTCTTTGGTCCCGAGCGATCGGGGCTGGAAACTGATGATGTTGCGCTGGCCCGGACGATCGTGACCGTGCCGATCAATCCCGAATTCGGCTCACTCAACCTGGCCCAGGCGGTGATCCTTTGTGCCTATGAATGGTCCAAGCAGGCCGGCCTGACCCAGCCCACGGTGGAGGATCTGCTGCCCCCTGCCCCGCAGGATGAGCTGGAAGGGATGATTGCCCAGCTTGAAGCCATGCTGGAACCGCGCGGCTATTACCACCCGGCCATCCGCGCCGCAGCGACCCGGCGGACCCTGCGCGGGCTGTTGACCAAGCCGGCCTGGAACCACTTGGAGGTCCGCACCCTGCGCGGGGTGCTGTCCACCCTCGCCAAGGGGCCGCGCGAATCCGAATAGGGCGCATTTCCGCTTGAAATTCGCCCCGGGCACGGCTAGGGGCGCCTCTTCGCAATTGACCCCGCACTCCGGTGAAGCGGTGGTCGCGTCCGGCACAGTCCGGGCGGTGCGGTTCCGGACCAGAAGCCCCGGGCAGTTCCAGGGCATGCAAATTGAAGGATGCGCCATGTCGAAGCGCAATGCATCGAAGTATAAAATTGACCGCCGGATGGGTGAAAACATCTGGGGTCGTCCCAAGAGCTCGGTCAACCGTCGCTCCTATGGCCCGGGCCAGCACGGCCAGCGCCGCAAGGGCAAGATGTCGGACTTCGGTCTGCAGCTCCGCGCCAAGCAGAAGCTCAAGGGCTACTACGGCGACGTGACCGAAAAGCAGTTCAAGCGCACCTACCAGGAAGCTTCGAAGATGAAGGGCGATACCGGTCAGAACCTGATCGGCCTGCTCGAACAGCGCCTGGACATGGTTGTGTACCGCGCCAAGTTCGCGCCGACCATCTTCTCGGCCCGCCAGATCGTTTCGCACGGCCACATCTATGTGAACGGCGTGAAGTGCAACATCGCCAGCCGCCGCGTGCGCCCGGGCGACGTTGTCAGCCTTGGCAAGAAGGCCAAGGAAATGGCCCTGATCGCCGAAGCCCAGACCCTGGCCGAGCGTGAAATCCCGGACTACGTCGCGCCCGACGGCACCGACAAGATCACCTTCGTCCGCGTTCCGACGCTGGATGAAGTGCCCTATCCGGTGAAGATGGAACCGAACCTGGTCGTCGAATTCTATTCGCGCTAAGTTTCGGCCCTGCCGAATACAAAAAGGGCGGTCCCGCGGGGCCGCCCTTTTTTGTTTGGGTAACTTGGGTTCAATCCCTGAACGAGGGATCAATCCGGTCCAGCTTGCGCAGCAGTGCCGGCCAGGCGAGGCCGTTGGCGATCATGCCCATGCCGGCTGGCGGGGTCTGCTCCTTGACCTTTTCCGGCGTGCCCTGCGGGGGGTTGTTCAGGCCATCACGCCCGGCCGAGAGCATCTTGACCTGGGCATCGCAGGCGCGCTCCAGGAAATAGAGCCGCAGGAAGCATTCACCCACGGTCTTGCCGATGGCCAGCGTGCCGTGGTTGCGCAGAATCATGACGTGCTTGTCGCCCATGTCGGCAACCAGCCGCTCGCGCTCATCAAGGTCGGTCGCGATGCCTTCATAGTCGTGATAGGCAATGTCCGAGCTGGCGATCATCGCGGTCTGGGTGTGCGGCAGCAGGCCTTCCGACATGGCGCTGACGGCCTGGCCGGCGGGCGTGTGCAGGTGCATCACCGCGTGGGCATCCTCGCAGTTCATGTGCAGCGCCGAATGGATGGTGAAGCCAGCCGGATTGACCGGATGCGCGGTCGGGATCACCGGTTGCCCCTCGACATCGATCTTGACCAGCGAGCTGGCGGTGATCTCTTCAAACATCATGTCATAGGGATTGATCAGGAAGTGGTGTTCCGGCCCCGGCACGCGCACCGAAAGGTGCGTAAAGATCAGGTCATCCCAGCCATAGAGCGCCACCAGCCGATAGGCCGCGGCCAGATCAACGCGAACCGCCCACTCTTCCGCGCTGACAGAGCCGCGGACGTGATCGTCATTCGCACTGGTTTTGGTTTCAAGGACGGTGGCCATCATCTCTCTCCTGGTCTCTTTGGAGCGAGACTAGGACGATTCGGGGCGCTTGTCAGTGCCCGAATGCGGCTATCAACGGCTAGTCTATCCGCCAGCCCCACCCCTTCAGGCTGATTGGCTTGCCGGCGGGAATGCGCACCGTTACCGGATCGGCCGAGAGGTTCACCACCACCCGCACCTTGTCCTTCCCGGCAATTCGCCGGAACGCGAAGACCCGGTCATTGCCGGTTTCGAGGATCTCCATATTCCCGGGCTCATGGCTGTTGGTTAGCGCCGGGTGCTTCTTCTTGAGTGCCAGCAGGCGGCGGTAAAACTCTGCACGGGAATAGCTGCCCCAGTCGATCTGGTCCTTGTCAAAGAACTTGAGGCGGCGATCAAAGGCGGATTCCTGGCCGCTATAGACCAGCGGCATGCCCGGCAGGGTTGCGGCGAGTACGGCCATCGCATCGGCGCCGGCGCCATAAAGCTCTCGCTCTGTCCCGTGCCACGAGTTTTCATCGTGGTTGCTGGTGAAGGTCATGCGATAGGAACCGGCCGGGTAGCGCCGCTTCGGCTCGGTATAGAGCCTCGCCAGATCGCGCGCATTGGCCCGCCCCTTGCCGATATCAACCAGCTTGTGGAACAGCGTCCAGTCATAGGTCATGTCGAAGGCCCGCTGGTGCATTTCCGGGGTATCGGCTTCGGCCAGCAGGAATACCGGCTTGATCGCATCCAGCTTGGCGCGGGCATCGTCCCAGAAGGCCACCGGCAGGGTCCAGGCAACATCGCAGCGGAAGCCATCGATATTGGTCTCGCGCACCCAATAGCTCATCGCCTCGATCATGCCCTGACGCACGGCCGGCTTGGTGTAATCAAGGCCGATGACATCGGCCCAAACCTCTTTCTTGCCGGTGCTGAGATCGGTGTAATTATAGCCTTCCAGCTCACCCGCGGCATTGCGCAGGTACCAGTCGGGGTACTGCTCCACCCAGACATTGTCCCAGCCGGTGTGATTGGCGACCCAATCGAGGATCACCTTGAAGCCCTGTTTGTGCGCAGCATCGACCAGGTGCTTGAAATCGGCCAGGGTGCCGTATTCCGGATTGACCGCGTAATAGTCGCTCACCGCGTAATAGCTGCCAAGCGAGCCCTTGCGCAGCTTCTTGCTGATCGGATTGATCGGCATGATCCACAGCACGTCCACGCCCATCTTGCGCAGGCGCGGCAGGTGCGGTTCAAACGCCTTGAACGTGCCTTCCGGCGTGTATTGCCGAATATTCACTTCATAGATCGTGGCGGATTTGGACCATTCGGGATGACGAACCTGGCTGACGCCTTCGGTCAGCGGCAGTTGCTGCGCGCTGGCTGCAATGGGGCTTGCCGCCAGCATCAGCGCCACAGCGCTGCCTATCCATCCATTCCGCATCATCGCCTCTCCCAGACTGCTTGAGCGCCCCGTCTAACGCGATGTGCAGCACCCGTGCAGCCGAGTACGAAGAGGTATTCGTATGCGTGATTACCCGCCGTGGTAATCCGCCCGGAACTGCGCAGCAAACGCGGCAAAGCGCCCTTCGGCAATCGCGGCGCGCATTGCGGCCATCAGCTGCTGGTAGAAGGTCAGGTTATGCTCGGTCAGCAGCATGGCGCCCAGGATCTCGCCGCTCTTGTGCAGGTGATGCAGGTAGGCGCGGCTGTACTTGGTGCAGCAATCCCCCGGGCAGCGCTCATCCAGCGGCGCAGTGTCTTCGGCATGCTTGGCATTGCGCAGGTTGACCGGGCCGTTCCAGGTAAAGCCCTGCCCGTTGCGGCCTGAGCGGCTGGGCAGGACACAGTCAAACATGTCGACCCCGCGCTCCACCGCGCCGACGAGGTCATCGGGCTTGCCCACCCCCATCAGGTAACGCGGACGGTCTGCGGGCAGCATGCCGGGCGCGAAATCGAGCGTGGCAAACATCGCCTCCTGCCCCTCGCCCACGGCCAGGCCGCCGATGGCATAGCCATCGAAGCCAATGTCCTGCAGTGCCTGGGCGCTTTCGCGGCGCAGGTCTTCGTTAAGCGCGCCCTGCTGGATACCGAACAGGGCAGATCGCTCCGCATGTTCCTCCCCGCTATCGAACCCGGCGCGGCTGCGCGCCGCCCAACGCATCGACATCCGCATCGATTGGGCAATCGTCTCATACGGCGCATCGGCGCGCGGGCATTCATCAAAGGCCATGACGATATCGCTGCCCAGCAGGCGCTGGATTTCCATCGAGCGTTCGGGCGTGAGCAGATGGCGGCTGCCATCAAGGTGGCTTTTGAACGTCACCCCGTCTTCGGTGATCTTGCGCAGCTCTGACAGGCTCATCACCTGGTAGCCGCCGCTGTCGGTCAGGATCGGACGATCCCAGTTCATGAACTTGTGCAAGCCGCCCAGCCGCGCGACCCGCTCCGCACCGGGGCGCAGCATCAGGTGATAGGTATTGCCCAGCAGGATATCGGCGCCTGTTGCGCGCACGCTTTCGGGCTTCATCGCCTTCACCGTGGCGGCGGTGCCAACCGGCATGAAAGCGGGCGTGCGGATCTCGCCCCGGCGCATCCGGATCGTGCCGGTGCGGGCCTTGCCATCGGTGGCGTGGATATCGAACTGGAAGCGCGGCGCAGTCATGGCCGCCCCGCTAGACGAAACGGTTGCGCTCGACCAGCCCGACCAGTGCTTCGCGCATTTCATCCCAGGCCTGCTGCTCGGCCGCATCGACCGCCGGCACGCCCGCTTCGACCACATCGATCAGCGTATCGATCATCCCGCGGAACCAATCCGGCGGCACATCCAGCGCGACGCGGTGGTGCGGGACCGAGGTATCGAAATAGATCCGTGCCTCGACCGGTGACTGGAACCAGGTCATGACGTAGTAAAGCGTATTGCCCACCATCTCAGCCTCCAGCCGTTCCGGTCCATGCGGGGCATGATGGGCAAAGCTGGCACGGGCTTCAGGAAAACGGCGATAGTATTCCGCCATGACAGGGGCGGTCAGATCCCCCAGCTGTTCGGCTGCGCGTTCAAGCCGCGCTTCGATTGCCGCCTGGCCTGCCTGACTGGTCATCGGTCCCTCCGCCATGCAGGCTAGCCGCAGCGCAGGGTGAAAGTCTTGTCCAAAATCACCGCGCGGCGGCAGGCAGCAACAGCGAGGAATCGCCGTAAGAATAGAACCGGTATCCGTTGGCGATGGCATGGGCATAGGCCGCCTGCATCCGGTCCAGCCCCATCAGTGCCGAAACCAGCATGAACAGGGTGGACTTGGGCAGGTGGAAGTTCGTCACCAGCGCATCGATCCCCTTGAAACGGTAACCGGGGGTGATGAAGATCGCGGTATCACCTTCAAACGGATGGATCACGCGGGCATCGTCCGCTGCGCTTTCCAGCAGGCGCAGGCTGGTTGTGCCGACCGCGACAATCCGGTTGCCGCGGGCCCGCACCGCATTGAGCCGCGCCGCAGTTTCGGCCGAGATTACGCCCCATTCGGCGTGCATCTGGTGGTCTTGCGTATCATCGGCCTTGACCGGCAGAAAGGTTCCCGCCCCGACATGCAGCGTCAGCGTTTCATGCCCGATGCCGCGCTCGGCCAGCGCATCCATCAGGCGCGGGGTGAAGTGAAGCGCCGCTGTGGGCGCCGCAACGGCGCCGTCCTTGGCCGCAAACATGGTCTGGTAGTCGGACTTGTCCTGCTCATCGATCGCGCGCTTGCCGGCGATATAGGGCGGTAGCGGGACTTGACCCGCACGATCGAGCAGGACTTCGACTGGCTCGTCGCCCGCAAAGGCCAGGGTCCAGCTTCCGTCGGCATGGCGTTCTTCTGCGCTGGCGCGAACCCCGGCGGCAAATTCGATCAGGTCTCCCACCTTCAGCCGTTTGGCATTGCGGACAAAGGCCTGCCAGCGGCGCAGATCGATCCGCTTGTGCAGTGTCGCGCCGATCCGGGCGGCGCCGCGATAGCCTTCGAGCTGAGCGGGAATGACGCGGGTGTCGTTGAAGACCAGGACATCGCCAGGTTCCAGCAAGCCGGGCAGATCCAGCACGCCTTGATCGGCAAAGTCCCCCTGCCCCGGCACGAACAGCAGCCGCGACGCATCGCGCGGGCGCGCCGGGCGCAGGGCGATCCGTTCAGTCGGAAGGTCGAAATCAAACAGGTCAACGCGCATGGCCGCGCCCTAACCGGACCCGGCCCACGGTCAAGCCTGCCATTGGGCTCAGTTCGACTTGGATTGGCTCAACATATCGGCCGAGATCGCGGTTGGCGCGGTCGAAACCGGCACGGCCGGGCGCGGCTTGCCTTCGCTCAGCATCGATGCCTGCAGGATCTTGGTCGGGTTCGCCGGCGGTTCACCGCGTTCGATCACATCGACATAGTCCATGCCCGCAATCACGCGGCCAAAGTTGGTATAGCGATGGTCCAGCGCGAACCGCGGATAGAACACGATGAAGAACTGGCTGTTCGCCGAGTCCGGCTGGTCCGTGCGAGCCATCGAGACCGAACCCCGCACGTGCGGGATAAAGTTGAACTCTGCCTTGAGGTCCGGCAGCGCCGACCCGCCCTGCCCGGTACCCGTCGGGTCCCCCGTCTGGGCCATGAAGCCATCGATCACGCGGTGGAAGATGATCCCGTTGTAAAAGCCCTGGGCAGCCAGAGTCTTGATCCGCTCGACATGGCCGGGGGCCCACTGCGGCATCAAACGGATCAGCACGCGGCCGCCGTTCGACAGGTCCAGGGCCAGAATATTCTCTGGCTCAAACGCCGGGTCCGGATTGATCACGGCACTCAACGTCGGTGCGGCCGGGGCTGGCTGCGACTTGTCCTGCGCCAGGCTGGGTACGGCAAGCAGGGCAAGGCCTAGGGCAACGGCGGAAAGCTTGGCTCGGATCATCAGAGTTTGGTCTCAAAAACTGGAGGGACGCAATTACGAGTGCGGGATAGCCGCGTCAGTCTGTCGTGGCAATGAACAGCCGCAGACTATGAACCGCGGGGACCACCCGCCTTGCCGATTTGCGTAAGGACATCGGCACATACGGTCGGTGTCACAAATTTGGAAATATCACCGCCATAGACCGCGATCTCCTTCACCAGGCGCGAAGCGATCGGCTGAAGCGAGACATCGGCCATCAGGAAGATGGTTTCGACCCGGGCGTTGAGCTGGCGGTTCATGCCCGTCAGCTGGTACTCGTACTCAAAGTCCGTCACGCCGCGGATCCCGCGGATCACCACCGATGCACCCTGGCTTTCGGCGAAATCCATCAGCAGCGAGTTGAACCCGACCACTTCGATATTGGTCACCCCCAGGTTGGCGACTTCACGCTTCACCATCGCAATCCGCTCTGGATCGGAAAACATTGGTGATTTCGCGATATTGGTGGTGACGCCGATGATCAGCCGGTCAACCAGCTTCGCTCCGCGGGCAATGATGTCCATGTGACCCAGCGTGATCGGATCGAACGTTCCCGGATATACCCCAACCCGTTCCATCAGTGGTCCCTCTCCACAATGAACCGCGCGAGATCACGCAGCAGGTCTGCCTCTGGCCCATGCTGGGCAAGATGTGCAATGGCTTGATCCACCAGCATCCGTGCCTGTTCACGCGCACGGTCTGGCCCAAGCAGCGAGACAAAGGTGGCCTTGCCGGCCGCAGCATCCTTGCCCACGGCCTTGCCGGCCTTTTCGGCATCGCCTTCGTGGTCCAGCAAATCGTCCGCAATCTGGAAGGCCAGGCCGATATCGCGGGCATAGGCCCGCAAATGCCCGCGCCCTTCTGCCGGCACGCGCCCCAGCACCGCTCCAAGCTCAACCGAAGCGCCCAACAGGGCCCCGGTCTTGAGCTGCTGGAGCTTGGTGATCGTGTGCAAGTCGAAGGTGGTGGTTTCGGCAACGATGTCCATCATCTGGCCGCCGGCCATGCCGTTCCACCCGCTGGCCGTTGCCAGCACCTGAAGCAGCTCGGCGCGCACGAATGGATCACCGCCGCTCGCAGGATCGGCCAGGATCTCAAATGCGAAGTCATGCAGAGCATCGCCGGCCAAAACCGCCGTTGCCTCATCAAAGGCAAGGTGCGTGGTTGGCTTGCCATGGCGCATGGCGTCGTTGTCCATGCACGGCAGATCATCATGGACCAGCGAATAAACATGGATCGCCTCGATCGCGCAGCCCACCCGCACAGCAACGGCGCGGTCCACCCCGTATAGCGCCGCGGTCGCCGTCACCAGCAGCGGGCGGAGGCGCTTGCCGCCGCCCAGCACGGCATAGCGCATGGCCTCAACCAATCGCGCGCGGGGATCGGCTGGCACGGGCAAGAGCGCGTCAAACAGGGCAGCAACGTCGCTGCCGATGTCCCGGATGGCCTGGGCCAGCAGGGGCGTCGCCGTGGCTGTCACGGTCTCAGCGGCCGGCTTCCGCATCGAACGGCCGCGTCCCGGTGGCCTGGCCATCGCTCCCAGCGATGATCTGTTCGATCTTGAGTTGGGCAGCATCGAGCCGCGCTTGGCAGTGCTGACGCAGTTTCTCGCCCCGCTCATAGAGCGCGATCGAACTATCGAGCGGCACTTCCCCGCCCTCAAGCTTGCGCACGATATCTTCCAAGGCGCGCAGCGCGTCTTCAAAGCTCAGGCTGGCAATATCGGAATTGTCTTCGTTCATCACCGCACAGCATTGACCGCGCCCGCCGCGCCGGTCAAGTTGATCGGCAAGGGAGAATTACGATGCAGTGGATTACCGCCTATATTACCGCCGCAGTGGCCTTTGGTTTGCTTGACGCGCTGTGGCTGCGTTGGGCCGCACCCAACCTATACCGCCCCCTGATTGGCGAACTGCTGGCGGATTCGTTCCGGATGGTCCCGGCGCTGGTGTTCTATGCGCTGTATATTGCCGGAATGGTCTGGTTCGCGGTCCGCCCGGGTATGGCGCAAGGCGTGCCCTATGGCGTGCTGAACGGCGCGCTGTTCGGGGCTATTTGCTATGCGACCTATGACCTGACCAATCAGGCAACGCTGAAGGTCTGGTCCACCCAGATGACGCTGATCGACATTGCCTGGGGCGCAGCGGCAACCGCGCTGGCCAGCGGCATTGCCGTCTTCGCGGTGCAGAAGCTCGCTTCGCAATAGGGGTTCAACGGAAGGGGGAAGGCATGTTCGTCGGTCACTGGGCCCCGGCCCTCGCCGCTGCCGCGGCCAGCAATCGCGCGCCGAAAATCGGCATGCTGTTTATCGCCGCGCAGCTGGTTGACTGGGCCTTCTTCGGCCTGCTGCTGGCCGGGGTTGAGCACATGCGCTTTTCCCCAGGGATCAGCGCGATGAACCCGATGGACCTGTACCACATGCCCTTCACCCACAGCCTGCTGGGTGCGACTGGTTTCGCAGTAATGTTCGCGGCGCTGGTCTGGCTGGCCAGCAAGGACCGCGTCGCGGCACTGATCGCCGGAGCGGTCGTGCTGTCGCATTGGCTGCTGGACCTGCTGGTCCACGTGCCCGACCTGACCCTGGCGGGCAGCCCGCCCAAGCTGGGCTTCGGACTGTGGAACCATCCGGCGATCGAAATGCCGCTGGAAGTGGGAATCACACTGGGAGCGCTGTGGTGGTATGCAAAGGCACGCCAACCTGCCCGCCTGCCCGTGTTGACGCTGGTCGCCGTGCTGCTTGGCATGCAGGCGGTGAACTGGTTTGGGCCAGTCGAGCCCGAGGTGACAGCAGGAACCAGCCTGCTGGCCTTCTTCGCCTTTGGCCTGGCCACCGTTTTGGCCTGGTGGATGGGGAAAACCGGGCGCGCGGCGGGCTGAACAGACTCGCCTTAGCCACACGGGCTCGCTAAGGGCCGCGAATGGCCGAAATCACTCCCGATGTCGTCGCCCAGCACGGGCTTTCCGAGGATGAATATCAGCGCGTGCTGCACGCCCTGGGGCGCGAGCCGAACCTGGTTGAGCTGGGCATCTTCTCGGTCATGTGGTCAGAGCATTGCTCTTACAAGTCGAGCCGCATCCATCTGAAGAAGCTGCCGACCGAAGCCCCCTGGGTAATCTGCGGCCCGGGCGAAAATGCCGGCGTGATCGATATTGGTGATGGCCAGGCCGCCATCTTCAAGATGGAGAGCCATAATCACCCGAGCTACATCGAGCCCTATCAGGGCGCGGCGACCGGCGTGGGCGGCATCCTGCGCGACGTGTTCACGATGGGCGCACGGCCCGTCGCCAACATGAACGCGCTGCGCTTTGGCCGGCCCGACCATCCCAAGATGAAGAGCCTGGTCAAGGGCGTGGTCGCGGGCATTGGCGGCTATGGCAACTGCGTCGGCGTGCCGACCGTTGGCGGCGAAACCAACTTCCACAAGGCCTATGACGGCAACATCCTGGTCAATGCGATGACCGTGGGCGTGGCCGATACCGACAAGATCTTCTATTCGGCCGCCACCGGGATCGGCAATCCGATCGTCTATGTAGGCTCCAAGACCGGCCGCGACGGCATTCACGGCGCGACCATGGCCAGCGCCGACTTTGACGAAAAGAGCGAGGAAAAGCGCCCGACCGTACAGGTGGGCGATCCCTTCACCGAAAAGCTGCTGATCGAGGCCTGCCTTGAACTGATGGCAACCGATGCGATCGTCGCGATCCAGGACATGGGGGCGGCGGGGCTTACCTCCAGCTCGGTCGAAATGGCGACCAACGGCAAGGCCGGGATCATCCTTGACATGGACAAGGTGCCATGCCGCGAGGAAGGCATGACGCCGTATGAAATGATGCTGAGCGAAAGCCAGGAGCGGATGCTCATGGTGCTGAAGCCCGGCAAGGAAGCCATGGCCGAGGCGATCTTCAAGAAGTGGGAGCTCGACTTTGCCGTGATCGGCGAGGTGACCGACACCGGCCACATGGTCCTGACCTGGCAGGGCGAGACGGTTTGCGACATCCCGCTGGGCCCGCTGGCCGAAGATGCCCCGCTGTATGACCGCCCGGCACTCAGTCTGGCGGAGTACAAGGCCTGGGCCAAGGTCAAGCCGCTGGGCGATGTGCCACAGAGCGCGGATCTGGGCGCGGACCTGCTCAAGCTGATGGCCTGCCCCGATCTCGCCAGCCGGCGCTGGATCTGGGAGCAGTACGACAGCCAGGTTGGCGCGGACACCATGCAGAAGAGCGGCGGCGATGCGGCCGTGGTGCGTGTTCACGGCACCAAGAAGGCGCTGGCGATCAGCACCGATTGCACCCCGCGCTATTGCTATGCCGACCCCTATGAAGGCGGCAAGCAGGCCGTGGCTGAAACCTATCGCAACATTTCGGCAGTGGGCGCCAAGCCGCTGGCGATCACCAACTGCCTGAACTTCGCCAATCCGCAGCGGCCCGAGATCATGGCCCAGATCGTTGAAGCTCTGCGCGGCATGGGCGATGCCTGCCGCGCGCTCGACTATCCGATCGTTTCGGGCAACGTCTCGCTTTATAACGAGAGCAAGGCAACCGGCGGCGGCTCGGCGATCCTGCCCACCCCGGCCATCGGCGGCGTTGGCCTGATGGCGGACCACGACGTGATGGCAACGATCGCCTTTAAGGCCGAGGGTGAATGCATTGCCATCATCGGCCCGAGCTATCCCGAACTGGGCCAGTCGCTGTGGCTGCGCGAGATCCATGGCCGCGAAGATGGCGATCCGCCGCAGGTCGACCTGGGCGATGAGCGCTTCCACGGCGAAGTGATCCGCCAGCTGATTGCCGAGGGTGCCGTCACCGCTGTGCATGACATCAGCGATGGCGGCCTGCTGGTGGCAATCGCCGAGATGGCGCTGGCCGGGAACCTGGGCGCGACGATCGACCCGATGGACACAGCCTTCGCCTTCAACGAATCCCAGTCGCGCTATCTGGTTACCTATCCAGCCGACAAGCCGCTCGACCGCAGCAAGGTGCCGTTCGAGACGATCGGCTCCGTGGGCGGCGACGCGCTGGTGATCAATGGCCAGCCGGTCAAGCTCAGCGCGCTGCGCGAGGCGAACGAAAGCTTCTTCCGCGACTGGATGGAAGGCTGAACCGGTGAGCGAGGCGGGCTATTCGGGCACGCCGCTGGCCAAGAAGCTGAACCTGCGTGACGGGATGCGGGTGTGGTTTGATGCCATGCCCGAAACCGTAGCCGACGAAATCGACGACTACGCGCTTGAGCTGTACTTCATTGGCGACCCTGCCGAGGGGATCGATGCCGCGCATGTGTTCGTGACCGAACGCGCAGTGCTGGAAGCGCACCTGGCCGCACTGCGCCACCAGATCGCGGCGGATGGTCAGGTTTGGGTCAGTTGGCCCAAGCAGGCGTCAAAAGTCCCAACCGACATCACCGAGGACACCATCCGTGAGATCGCCCTGCCGCTGGGGCTGGTCGATACCAAGGTCTGCGCAGTGGACGATGTCTGGTCAGGCCTGAAGCTGGTGATCCGCAAGGAACTGCGCTGAACGCAGCGTTCAGGCGGCCTTCTGGACCGGCGCCATCAGATCATAGGGATCAATCCCGGCCGCCCGCCACATGGCATGGGCCTGCTGGTAATATTGACCCTGGCTGATGCCAAGCTTCTGACGGGCTTCTTCCAATGGCATGGCGAGCAGATCGCGGATCGACATTTCGACCAGCCGCGGACAGGCCTTGCCCGACTTCTGCCCTTCCCGCACGGCGCGGAACACCGGGACCTTGACCGTGGCGCGGCGGGCGATCTCGTAGGCCCCGGCATAGCCGAGGAACAGGTGAGCCAGCGCCGGCTGCTGGCTGTAGGTAAAGGCCAGCACGCACTGTTCGCCCAGCGCATCGCGGCCATAGCCGGTCAGCACGTGCATCAGGTCATGCGTGTCGCGCAGGCGGCGGAAATACCAATCAACCTGATCGTTGAAGTACATGTCAGCCGGGCGATACTTGTCGAGTTCGTCAACCAGGCCCTGGGCCGAGAGCCCTTCGCGTTCCATGAAATCGCAATAGGCGTGGGCGACAGTGCCCTTGGGCAGACGGCGCAGGCTGGCGTGATCATCCAGGATCGAGACCAGATCGGGCTCACTCGCCCGGATGCGCTGGCCGCGCTCGGTCGAAAGGAACGCCTTGGCCGCATCATAGACTCCGCGCCAGGGCAGAGCCTCAAAAATCTTGGCCACTTCGGCGGTGTTTTCCTTGTCCTTCACCAGTTCCTTGAAATGGTGCCAGGCCTTCGGGAAGTCATACCGCATCTTCGGACGCCCCGGCAGCATGAGCGGCAGATCGCCCTCAGCGCCCAGCGGCGTATCATTAGCGGCGGTAATCGAAACGGAAAGCGAGTCCATGTTGCGGCACCTGCTGGTTACTTACATGAGTGTCATTAACAGATTCGCGATCTAGCTGCAAACCGGTTTCAAAACACCTACCGGTCAGCCGGCAACCCAATCTTCCCGCCCAATGCCCAGCAATAACAGCACGCTGGTCAGATCACCGGCCGCGACATAGCCATGCGCAGCTTCCTTGGCCTTGGGCTTGGCATGATAGGCGATCCCATGGGTGGCGGCGCGCAGCATCGGAATGTCGTTTGCGCCATCACCCGTGGCCAGGCTGGTCCCGCCGCGCAGCGCCACTTCCTCGCGCAGGACCGCTTCCTTGACCGAACTGTCAACAATCCCGCCGATGAGCCCACCGGTCAGCGCCCCATGTTCAACCGCCAGCCGGTTGGCCACGACCCGTTCAAAACCAAGCTGATCCGCCACCGGATCGGCAAATTGGTGGAAGCCGCCGGTTACCAGCACTGTGAAGCAGCCATGATCCTTCAGCGTCGCAACCAGGGTCGCGGCTCCCGGCATGGGGGGCACGCGCTCGGCCAGGCATTGGGCAATCGCGCCCTCACCCAGCCCGCCCAGCAGCCGCACCCGCTCGGTCAACGCCTCGGCAAAATCGAGCTCACCCTGCATGGCGCGCTCGGTAATCTCGGCGATCTGGTCCTTCAGGCCGGCAAAGTCAGCCAGTTCATCGATGCATTCAGCCTGGATCATGGTCGAATCCATGTCCGAGACGAACACCTTGGGCACGATCGGCTCCTGCGCGCTGACCAGCAGGTCGACATCGGGGAACTGCCGTTCAAGCACGGCGCGCATCGCCGCGGCGCTACCTTCGGCGGCGATTTGGAGCACCGTCTCGACCCCGCGCAATGGCTCGGCCGAATGGACCGCAAGGCCCGCCGCTTCAAGGGCGTGGATGGTGTCGGATACTTTTGCCGACAAGGCCGCCGGTTCTGCTATCACGCGGGCAATGGGCACGCAGGATTCCCCCATAGATTCGGGCCAGGACCGGCCGCCGCTGGCGCTCATCGCAGGGCCGACCGCGAGCGGCAAGAGCGATCTGGCGGTGCGACTGGCCCTGGCGCTGATGCATCAGGGGCGGCAGGCCGTGGTCATCAACGCAGATAGCGCGCAGGTTTACGCCGACCTTGGCGTGCTGAGTGCGCGCCCGAGCGATGCCGAAATGCAGGGTGTGCCACACCGGCTGTTCGGTGCCTGGGACGGCGCCTCGGCCTGTTCTGCCGCCGATTGGGCCGAGGCTGCCCGCGCGGAGATTGCCGCCGCTCATGCCGACAAGGCGGTGCCAATCCTGGTGGGCGGAACCGGACTCTATCTGCGCACCCTGCTCGATGGGATCGCCCCCGTGCCGCCCATCGATCCAGAAGTGCGACTTCGCGCGAGACAGCTGCCCCTGCACGAGGCGCGAGATGCCTTGCAGCACGAAGATCCGGAAGCGGCCGCCCGGCTGAACCCGAATGACACGACCCGGATCGTCCGTGCGCTGGAAGTGGTGCGTTCAACCGGTCGGCCGCTGGCGACCTGGCAAGTCGATAAGGTGGGCGGGATTGGCCGATCCGTCGAACTGCACGCCGCGGTTCTGCTGCCGGACCGCGAATGGCTTTATGATCGCTGCGACCGGCGCTTTGCCCTGATGCTGGACCACGGCGCAATTGCCGAGGTGGAGGCCCTGCTGGCCCGCCGGCTTGATCCCGACCTGCCTGTGATGCGGGCGATTGGCGTCCCGGAAATCAAGGCTTTTCTGGCCGGTGAGATCAACCGGGAGACGCTCATCGAACGCGGCGCCCAGGCCACCCGCAATTATGCCAAGCGCCAATACACCTGGTTCCGCAATCAGCCCCCGGAAGATTGGCGCAGGATCGAGTCTCATAATGTCTCAATAGAGAGGTATTTCGCATCTTTATTACAACAATAGTGCTTGACACGTTATTTCCTGTCGCTTAGGGCCGGATCACTTCCTGCCCATGGCAGGCCCGCGCGAGTTGGAGAGGGCGACCCGGCACAGGCAACTGTGCCGGGTTGGTTCTTTCAAGGGCGCCGGAGATTACGCGAAGGACTGTTACGGTGAGTGAAGAGCGCAGCGGCGCAAGCATCCTGGTCGAAAGCCTGGTCCGCCAGGGGGTCGAATTCGTCTTCGGTTATCCCGGAGGCGCGGTGCTGCCGATTTACGATGCGCTGTTTGCCGATCCCCGCATTCGCCACATCCTGGTCCGGCACGAGGCCGGCGCTGCCCATGCGGCAGAGGGCTATGCCCGCTCCACCGGCAAGCCCGGCGTGGTGTTGGTCACGTCCGGCCCGGGCGCAACCAATGCGGTTACCGGGATTGCCGATGCCTTCATGGATTCGATCCCGCTGGTGGTGATCACCGGCCAGGTCGCAACCGGGCTGATCGGTTCGGATGCGTTCCAGGAAGCTGACACGGTGGGTATCACCCGCCACTGCACCAAGCACAATTATCTGGTGAAGGACCCGTCGGACCTGGCCGCGACCATCGACGAAGCCTTCCAGATTGCCACGCAGGGCCGCCCCGGCCCGGTGGTGATCGACATTCCCAAGGACGTGCAGGTTGCCGTGGCCAGCTTTGGCGATGGCGCACCGCAGCGCGCCAACCGCTATACCCCTACCCTGCGCGGGACCGACAAGGACATTGCCCGCGCGATTGAACTGCTGGCCGATGCCCGCGCGCCAATCTTCTATACCGGCGGCGGCGTGATCAATTCCGGCCCACGTGCCACCGAACTGCTGCGCGAACTGCAGGCGAAGACCGGTGCGCCCGTCACCTCGACGCTGATGGGGCTTGGCGCTTTCCCGGCTGATCACGCCGATTGGCTGGGCATGCTGGGCATGCATGGCACCTATGAAGCCAACATGGCGATGAACAAGGCAGACCTGATGGTCTGCATCGGCGCCCGCTTCGATGACCGCGTCACCGGCCGGCTGGATGCCTTTGCGCCGCATTCGACCAAGATCCACATCGATATCGACCGGTCATCATTCAACAAGACCGTCCCGGTCGATCTGCCGATCCTGGGGGATTGCACCCTGGTGCTGGAGCAGCTGCTGGCCGCCTGGGGGGATCGCAAGGCCCAGGACCTGACCGAGTGGAAGGCCCGGATCAATGGCTGGCGCGCCCGGCAGAGCCTGGCCTATCCCAGCAGCAAGCAGGCGATCATGCCGCAGCTGGCGATCGAACGGCTTTATGAACTGACCAAGCACCGCGATCCGGTGGTTGCCACCGAAGTGGGCCAGCACCAGATGTGGGCGGCGCAGTATTTCCCCTTCTTTGCCCCGAACAAGTGGCTCACTTCGGGCGGGCTTGGCACGATGGGCTATGGCCTCCCCGCCGCAATCGGCGCGCAGCTGGGCAATCCGGACAGCCTGGTGATCGACATTGCCGGCGATGCCTCGATCCAGATGAACATCCAGGAACTGGGCACCGCCACGCAGTACCGCCTGCCGGTCAAGGTCTTCGTGCTCAACAACGAATGGATGGGCATGGTCCGCCAATGGCAGGAACTGACCTATGAAAGCCGCTATTCGGAAAGCTATTCCGATAGCCTGCCCGATTTCGTGAAGCTGGCCGAGGCCTATGGCTGGAAGGGCATCCGCATCGAGGATGAAAGCCAGCTGGATGCCGGCATCCAGGCGATGATCGACCATCCGGGTCCGGTGATCGTCGATTGCCTGGTCCACAAGGAAGCCAACTGCTTCCCGATGATCCCATCGGGCGCAGCGCATACCGACATGATCCTCTATGGTGACAGCGTTGCCGGGACCATGGACGACGAAGCCAAGGCGCTGGTGTAAGGGGCAGGCCATGATGAAGATCAAGCAACAGGAAGCCGAACGGCACGTCCTGACCATCACCGTCGATAACGAAGCGGGGATCCTCGCCAAGATCGCCGGTCTGTTCACCGCGCGCGGCTATAACATCGATAGCCTCACCGTGGCCGACATTACCGAGAACCACGCGGTCAGCCGGATCACCATCGTCACCCACGGCCCGCCAGCGGTGATTGACCAGATCCACGCCCAGCTCGAACGGCTGGTGCCGGTGCACAAGGTGATCGACCTCACCGAAATGGGCGCCCACGTGGAGCGCGAGCTGGCGCTGGTCAAAGTGGCCGGGGTTGGCGAAGCGCGGGTCGAGGCCCTGCGCCTGGCTGACGTGTTCCGCGCCAAGGTGGTCGATACCACAACCTCCAGCTTCATCTTCGAATTGACCGGCACGCCGGACAAGATCGACCGCTTTGTCTCGCTGATGCGCGAACTCGGGCTGGTCGAAGTGGGCCGCACCGGGGTGGTCGGCATGATGCGCGGGGCCGAAGCGGCCTGATTTCACACAACTACCGCCCGGCAAGCGCTGGGCACTCTGCAAAAGAATGGGACTGACATGAAGGTTTACTACGACGCCGATTGCGACCTGAACCTGGTCACGGGCAAGAAGATCGCCGTCCTTGGCTATGGCTCGCAGGGCCACGCCCACGCGCAGAACCTGCGCGACAGCGGGATCAAGGACGTGGCAATCGCACTGCGTCCCGGCTCGGCCAGCGCGCGCAAGGCCGAAGCCGCCGGCTTCAAGGTCCTGTCGAACGCCGAAGCCGCCAAGTGGGCCGACATTCTGATGATCCTCGCCCCCGACGAGCACCAGGCCGCGATCTGGGAAAACGATCTCAAGGGCAACATGAAGCCGGGTTCGGCCCTGGCCTTCGCCCACGGTCTCAACATTCACTTCGGCCTGATCGAAGCCCCGGCTGATATCGACGTGATCATGATCGCGCCGAAGGGCCCGGGCCACACCGTTCGCGGCGAATATCTGAAGGGTGGCGGCGTGCCGTGCCTGGTTGCCGTCCACCAGGATGCCACGGGCAATGCCCTCGACGTCGCGCTCGCCTATGCCTCGGGCGTTGGCGGTGGCCGCTCGGGCATCATCGAAACCAACTTCAAGGAAGAATGCGAAACCGACCTGTTCGGCGAGCAGGCCGTGCTCTGCGGCGGGATTACCCACCTGATCCAGGCCGGCTTCGAAACCCTGGTTGAAGCCGGTTACGCACCGGAAATGGCCTATTTCGAATGCCTCCACGAAACCAAGCTGATCGTTGACCTGCTCTATGAAGGCGGCATTGCCAACATGCGCTATTCGATCAGCAACACGGCCGAATATGGCGACATCACCACCGGCCCCCGCATTATCACCGCCGATACCAAGGCGGAGATGAAGCGCGTGCTGGCCGATATCCAGTCGGGCCGCTTTGTGAAGAACTTCGTGCTCGACAACCGCGCCGGCCAGCCGGAGCTGAAGGCTGCCCGCAAGGCCGCCGAAGCCCATCCGATCGAGCAGACCGGCGCCCGCCTGCGCGCCATGATGCCCTGGATCGGCGCCAACAAGCTGGTCGACCAAGACAAGAACTGAGCCGACTTAGCCGGCCAAAACAATGCCTGCCGCGCCCTCACGCGTGGCAGGCATTGTTGTTTGACCGCTGCCTTTCCGGCACAAACCAGGCTCTGGCACCACCCACCCCGAATGCGCGGTCAGCCCTCTTCTGGCGGTCTAAGCTCCATGGTCAATTGCTGCGGCTGACGCACCTGATGCCACTGTTGCTTGGATCCCAGGCCGGCCGCAAAAGCGATCGCCAGCACTTCGGCCAGGCTTGTTGAACCCAGCTTGGCCATCACATGCGCGCGATAGACCTCCACCGTCCGCGCGCTGATTCCAAGATCATGCGCAATTGTCTTGTTCGGAAAGCCACAGGCAAGACCATGCAGCACCTGCCGCTCGCGTTCGGTTAGCTTGGCCAGTGCGGATTCGGCCCAGTCCCGATTACGGCGCAAGGCCTCTTTATCCGCAAGCGCCGCGAAACCATCGTCCAGCGCACCAATCAGCCGATCCGGCGCAAAGGGTTTTTCGATGAAGTCCCGCGCACCCGCCTTCATCGCCTCAACCGCAAATTCAATCTCGCCATGACCAGTCAGAATGATCACGGCGATGGATTGCCATCCGCGCGTCAGGCGCTCTAGCATGGCAAGCCCGTCTCGCACCGGCATCTGCAAATCGAGCAACAGGCAAGCGGGATCGGTACAATCCGCGCATCTCAGGAATTCGGCACCATTGCTCCAGGCAACCGTCTTGTAGCCGGCATTGCGCAACATGAAATCCAGCCCACGGCGGGCCAGAGGATTGCCATCCACAATGTGAACCAACCCTCCCCGTTTGGCCGCATGATCCATCTTAGACCTCCGACATGGCTGGGATCGATCCCTGCCACCTGGCAAGTTTGATCGTGTCCAAATCCAGATCGACCGTCACTCGCCGGACCTGCCTTTCTCCGACCCATGTCAGCAACCTGCCCTCCACTTCCCGGATGTTGCGATCAACTCGGCACGAGGTGGGATTAAGTGACTGAAGAATAGGACAAATACCAATGGCGCCTGACGCCTCATTGTTTGACAGCTCTCCGTCTGACTGGGATCATCAGATCTTTATCGACTAGTAAAGATACTTATATTGAGCAATGTCAACGAACGGTAACCAGGCGTGCAAATTTATCGATTCGGCACACGATTCTGCGATAAGCGCCCATAATGTGGCCATAATACAATAACTTACTTTTATTGACGGCCGAGCGATTACCCCACCTGCAGATTGAATACGTACTATTACGTATTTCGACACCTTCCGGCCACTGTGCATGTTGCCAACTCGCCATCGAGCGGGGCCTTGGCGATTACCTCATCACCTCGCAACCGGGTCGCATCTAGTCTCTCAGGGGATGTGTCGGCATGAACTTGCTCCAGGATCCGCATACCGCCAACAACACCGAGACACGCTCAGCCTGTTTTGATCAGGCAGAATACGCCTACGTGCTGATCGAGCGCGATCTTTCCGTTGTTGATTGCAATCGAAGCGGCGCCCGCCTGCTTGCGGGCAAGACAATTTACCGAGATGCGCAAGGCAAGCTCGCCGTCACAGGCGACCGCGGCTCCACCAAGCTGCGCTTCAATGTCGAGCAGGCCCTGAACCGCGGTTCATCGCGTACTCTGTTTTCTCTTACCCCGCGGGTCTGGCTCAAGCTCGAATTGACCAGAGTTGAAACACGTCAGCAGTGCCACGCACTGGTCCTTCCCCGCACGATCCAGCTTGATGCAACGCCTGATGTCGAGGCTGCAACGCGCCTGTTCGGTTTGACTGACTGCGAGAGCGCAGTTCTTGTCGGTGTAGCCCAGGCGCTGCGCCCAAAAGAAATTGCTCGCCACCTCGATGTGTCAATTCACACTATTCGCGCACATATACGATCAATTTACGCCAAAATGGGCGCCCATTCTGCAGTAGAAATGCAGAAACTGGTAACCATACTCGAAGATCAATAGTCAATTTTGATTACTTATCATTGTTAGCAATCTGTGTGATTTCGAATCAGATTACGAAAAATAAACAGCGGATGCCCTGATCGAAGGGTTCCACTGAAAGGAAACGTCATGAAAAATCTCAAGTACGCCGCTTGCGGCGTTCTCGCCTCGTTGTCGATGGCTGGTGCAGCCCATGCTGGCACCCTCACCACCACCGGTTCGATCCCTGCGGTTTGCAAGGTCGACGTGACCCAGCGCAGCTTCGACGTGACCAAGACCACGCTGCAGAACATTGCTGGCGTGCTGGTGACTTGCAACCAGGCCGGCAGCAAGAGTCTGACAGTTGATGCCACCAATGGCCACTTTGACGGACCGGGCTTCACCAGCGTCGACTACACGCTGACGCTCGACCTCGATGGCGGTCTCCTGCCGTTCAACAACACCAATCTCGGCACGGCTCCGGTCAGCTCGCCGATCGGCGCACCTGATGCGACGGTTGCGGGTGGCCTGCCGGGCAACTTCTCTATCACGCTGCTGAGCCGGCCTTACCTCGCCGGCACCTACAGCGAGAGCTGGGACGTCACCGTCGGGTGATGCCTAGTTGGGCGGGACGGGCGTCATCAGCCAAGCCCCCCGCCGAGAGGCACGCCCTCCCGCCCAATCCTTTTTCTGCAACAGGGAGATTTCGATGAACGCCTTTGTCCGCGCAAGTGTGCTGGCTATCGCCTTGGCGTGTGCCGGGGGTCTCAGCGCCTACAGCGTTCAGCCGATGATCTACACACTTAACCCAACCGGCACTGGCGCTACCACGCGGCTGACCGTTTCCAACACCCGCGATGCCGTCCTGAATGTCGAGATCGAACCCTATCGCGTCGTTGCTGATGAAGACGGCAAGCGGACCTTCACCCCGGCGCCCGAAGACTTCATCGTCTTCCCTCCGCAAAGCAGCATTCCGCCAGATCGCAATCAGGTGTTTCAGATCCGCTACACCGGTCCAGCCGACCTCGCAGCCGGCCGCACCTATGTGCTGCGGGTACGCCAGACGAACACGATCGAACTGGCAAGGCCGGCCGAACCCGATGCGACGACCGGTACGCACCTTGGCATGTCGATCAATTTCAACACGACCGCGATCGTTCAACCTCGGACTTTCCAGCCTAACCTGGTGGTTGAAAAGGATCTTGCCCCCGGGGTCGACGGCGCATTGCACGCCCGCCTGCGTAACGATGGCCTGGGCGTCGCCGACCTGGGCCGCGCGACATGGCAAGTTGTGACCAATACTGGCCGCGAGGACATTCCGGTCGATACGGTCAAATATGGCGATGCCGTTTTCCTTGATCCGGGAGCCAGCAGAGAAGTTACACTGGGCAACAAGCCAGGCGCCGTAGGCCATCTGGAAGTGCGGCCCGCGGGGGGCAACCGTGGGCGCTCACCGCAATAGAACGGGTCCGCCGGCCCTTCGCCCGATCCCTATCGGCACCTTGCTGTTCGCGATCGCCGCCTTTTCAGCGCGGGCGACGGCAGCCGAAGCCCCACCATCGACCAGCGCGACCGCAACCCTCAGCGAGATCGAAGTTCCGCTTGTGCTGAATGCCACACTGCTGGGTGAGCTTTCCGTGCGGGTCGATCCGACCGGCACCCAACCCGGCGATGTCGATGCGCTGCGCTTGATGACCTTGCTACGCCGCTCCATGCCGGAGCAAAGCCTTGCGCCCCTGACCCAGCGGATCGGCAATCGCGCGCGTGTGCCGCTGGCAGAATTGAGCGGACTACCGTTTACGATCGAGTTCGATACCGGCAATCTGCAGTTGCTCGTCACAGCCAGCACCGATCTGATGCGCGTCTCGCGCATTGATTTGAGCGGTTCGGACACTCCTGACCTGTCTGTCTATCAGCCTCAGTCACGATTTGCTGGCGGAGTGGCAATCGCCGCAGAGCAGCAGTGGCGCCATTCCGGGCCAAGCGCAGGACGCGAGCCACTGCGATTGACGATCGACGGCTTTATCACCGCGGGCCCCTTTCCCGGCATCACCCTGCGGGGCGGAGCGGATTTGATCGAACGAACTGATCGCAGCGGCTTTGCTGTGGTGCGAAACCCGGTCCGCGCCAGTTATGATCTTTTCGATCAGGCTTCTCACCTTACGGCGGGTGAGATCACGCCGCCAACGACCGGATTTCAGGGCTCCGGGCCGCTGCTCGGATTCGCCGTGGCGCGGGATTTCAGCGCCATCAGGCCATTTGAAAATGTTCGCCCCGCTGCCCGCGGGTTCATAACCCTGGACCGCCGCTCCACGGTGATTGTGGAGGTCAACGGCCTTGAAACGCGCAAACTGTTGTTGGAACCCGGACGCTATGAGCTGGCGAACATCACCGGACCGTTTGGTGCCAGCCTGGCGCGGCTCTACATCGAAGATGATCTTGGCCGCCGCGAAATCACCATGGCCAGCTTCTTTACCGCAGCCACGCTTCTGGGCGATGGCCTGTCGGAGTTTGGCTTTTCCGTTGGCAAGATCGGTTCCGGCAGCGGCCGCTACAACGGCCCATTCGTTGCCAGCGGCTATTTCCGGTGGGGCGCCGGCAATCAGATCACGCTAGGAGGCGGTACACAGTTTGCGGACGGTAACTGGCAGACTTCGGGCGAGATAATCTGGGGCACTGTGCTGGGCGTTATCCGCTTGCAAGGCGCGCTCAGCCATGTCGAGGGCCAGGCTGGCCGCTCGGCAAGCCTTGACTGGCTGCACACCACCGAATTGGCCCAAGGCAAGCTCAACCTGGCCCTTGCCGCATCGGTTACCAGTCGGCGCTTCGGTTCACCTCTCGACAGCCTGCCGCCTGATAATGGCAGTCGCTGGCGCATCGATGCGCGTGCCGACTGGCAACGCGGCGCCTGGGGCCTGATCGCCGCTGGCAGCTTCAACGGCACGCGGAGCGGCAGCGCAGAACAGGGCTATAGCCTGACCGGTTACTGGAGCGGCCAGCGGCTCAGCCTGACCGCCTCTGCCGGAGCTTCCAGGTTTGGCGCGGGCCGCTGGGCAGCGCGCGCCTCAGTTGGCATCTCGCTGCGCCTCGGGCGGCGCGGTAATCTCTCGCTGCGCGGAGACAGCTACCGCTCGTCCGGCTCACTTGAGCTCGCCCGCTATCCACGCGATGAAATCGGCGATCTTTCCGGCCGGGTCCGGCTGGATCGCGATGACCGACGACACGGCGCGACGGGAAGTCTGCGCTATTTTGGCAACCGGCTGTTGGTGAATGCCGATCAGGACTGGTATTCATCGGCCACACCAGACCTGCCCGATCAGCGTTTCACCCGCTTGCGGCTTGCCACGTTCGTTGGCTTTGCGGATGGCATGTTTGGGATAGGTCGACCGCCGACCTATGGCTTTGCCATCTTCAAGCCCCACTCCAGCCTTGGCTCTGCGAAAGTCCTGGTGCGGGATGAGGCCGGCTTCAAGGTCGGCCGCCCTGGCCTGCTAGGGCCAGCGCTGGTGCCATTAAGCCGTTCGTTCTCTCCGATAGAGCTGACGGCCGATGCCGATCCGCTGCCTGCCGGTTATAATATCGGTGACCCCAGACTAAAGGCCTTCCCCGGCAGCGCTTCGGCCTATGGGGTGCGGATCGGGTCGGATGCCTGGCGCATTGCCAGCGGGTTCCTGCTTACACCCAATGGCCCACTCGCCGGGATCGCCGGGACGGTTGAGAAAATCGGCGACAAAAAGTTCGAAAAGCGCCTGTTCTTTACCAATTCCGCAGGACGCTTTGCAGTCGATCAGCTTTCGCCGGGTGAATACCGGATGATGATTGGCGAGCACGAGCTGGCCCGCTTCAAGGTGGATCCAAATGCAAAGGGAATGATCGATGTTGGCAAAATCACTGTTGCCCGCCCCTAAGTGGCTTACCTGCATGTTATGCGCCGCGATGCTGGCCGAGGGCGCTCCGACCATTGCCCAGCCTGCGACCTGCCCCGTCACGATCACCGCCTTCAGTGTGGAAGGTGCGCGTTACGATCCCCTTGGCGATGGGTTTTCCGGCACTATCACCGCGCAGGTCGAAAGCCGCACAGATGAACCCTGCGAAGCCGAACTCCAGTTGACGGACAGCAGCGGCAGCCTGCTTCGCTTGCTTGATCTGCCTGGTTATACCCTTCCGCTCCGCCTTGAGCTGCTTGCCGCGCCGGGCGTGACCCCCCTTGCCCATCCTGCCAAGGCCCGGTTGCTGATTCCGACCAACTCCCCCCCATTGAAAGTACATTGGTTAGCCTTTGCCCAGGCCAGTCAACTGCTCCCGCCGGGCGACTATGCAATGCCAATCACCGCCCGGAGCGGCGATGCAAGCCTGACATCACAGTTGGCCTTTGCCAGCCCAGCACGGGCGCAGGTCAGCTTTGCTGGCGGCAGCCCAAACCAGACAATTGACCTGGGCGTGCTGCAACCGGGCAAACGGGGCCGCGCCGTCTTGCAAGTGCGCGCCAATACCCACCCCTCGATCACATTGGTCTCTGCTAACCGAGGCCATCTCAGCAACGTCAATGTGCCCGGTGCAACGATCCTCTATGCCCTCACACTTGATGGCACGCCGATCGACCTGCGCAGTGAATGGCGTCAAGCCATGACCGTACCAACCAACCAGCATGGGCAAATGCTGCAGATTGAAGTTTCAATTGGCGAATTCGCTGGCGCGCTGGCCGGCTCATACCGAGACGATGTAACCATCGAGATCTCGCCCTGAATTAGCCCAGCCGGCCCTGGCGCTTCTGCTTAAAGCCTGTACCGCCTCTTGCGGTGGAGCCCCCCAGCTGGCCCCAGGCCCATCAGCGACCAAGCGGATGGATTACGCCATCGCGCCGAACGCCAGACGCAGCTCGCGCACAAACGCCTCGGGCTGTTCCCAGGCAGCAAAGTGCCCGCCGCGCTCCATGTCACCCCAGTGGACCAGTTTGCGGTAATTGCGCTCCGCCCATTTGCGCGGGGTTGGCAGGATCTCTCGCGGAAAGGCGCTGGCCGCAACCGGAATGACGATTTCCTGAGGGGCGAAGCTGCCGAAGCTCTCCCAATAGAGCCGCGCCGATGACGCGCCATTGGCCGGCAGCCAATAAAGCATGATGTTATCAAGCACCTGATCCCGGCTCAGCGCATCCCAAGGTGATCCACCATTGTCCGTCCAGGCCCAGATCTTTTCCAGAATCCAGCCGGCGAGCCCGGCCGGGCTGTCAACCAGGCCATAGCCCACGGTTTGCGGCCGGGTCTGTTGCTGCTTGGAATAGCCCGAGTCCCAATCCTGATAATGCTTCAGCGCGCCAAGCGCCTTAAGCTCTGCCGGTGTCGGATTGGCCAGGTCTGCTTCGGTCGGACGGCCGATAGGCATGTTGAGGTGAATTCCGGCGCAACCGGGAACCTGCTGGACCGCGATCGCCGTAGTCACGGCTGAACCCCAGTCCCCGCCCTGCGCGAACCAGCGATCATAACCCAGCCGCGCCATCAGCTGGCCCCAGGCCCGGCCAATCTTTTCCACCCCCCAGCCGGTGACCTTGGGCTTGCCCGAAAAACCATATCCGGGGAGCGAAGGCAGGACGAGGTGGAAAGCCGGAGCGCCCGGATCGTCCGGATTGGTGAGCCGATCGATCACCCCCATGAATTCGATCACCGAGCCAGGCCAGCCGTGGGTCATGATCAGCGGCATGGCGTCTGCGCGGGCCGAGCGAACATGCAGGAAATGGATATCCAGCCCGTCAACCTCGGTGATGAACTGGCCCAGCGCATTGAGCCGCGCTTCGCAGGCACGCCAATCGTATTGGTTGCGCCAATAGCTGACGAGGTCTTGCAGCGCCGCCAGCGGGGTCCCCTGCGACCAGTCGTCGACCGGTTCCTTCTCCGGCCAGCGGGTCAGGTCGATCCGCGCCTTGAGGTCATCCAGTTCCGCTTCGGGAACGGCAAGCGTGAAAGGCCGGATCATGCTCATCCTATCCCCCAATCGCCGCCTTGGCCGCGGCCTCCACCTTGGCCCGATCGAACAAGGTGGCGGTCGATGTACCCTTGGCAAGAAGATTGCCTGCTTCGTCGAGCAGCCGCCCTTCCAGGAATGCGGTCTTGCGGCCACGCCGTTCGATCCAGCCCTCAGCCACGACCAATCCGGGACGGACCGGTGCGAAAAAGCTGACCTTGATCTCAAGGCTCATCGGCGTGATGCCATCGCCCATCGCCGCAATCACCGCATGGGCCATGGCGGCATCGATCCAGCCAGTGACGAAGCCCCCCTGCACCACGCCGCCCGAATGGCACATGCCCGGCTTGGCGATGTATTCAAGCCGCGAGCGGCCTTCGGGGTTCATCTCGACAATGCGGTGCAGGCCCATCGTCTCATAGAGGCTGTCGACACTCATCTTACACGAGCGCCGAGTAGATCAGCGTCTTGAGCTCGCGCCGGATCGGATAGGTGCTACTGGGCGCCAGCTGGGTCATGAAGACCATGGTGATCTCCTCAACCGGATCGACGAAGAAAGCGGTCGAATACATCCCGCCCCAATAGAATTCACCGACCGAACCGGGGATCATCGTCCGCACCGGATCGAGATTGACTGCAAAGCCCAGGCCGAAGCCGACCCCGGCGTTGGTGGCTTCACTGAACAGCGAGCGCGACCAGGAGGCCAGATCACCATCATCCGGCAAGTGGTTCAGCGTCATCAACTCGATCGACTTGCGGCCGAGAATGCGCGCGCCATCCAGTTCGCCGCCGTTCAGCAGCATGGTGTTGAAGCGATGATAGTCAAGCGCAGTGGAAACCAGCCCACCGCCGCCGGATAGCAGCCGCGGCTGCCTGGCCCACATGCTTTCAGCCCCGCGATCGGCGAGCACCTTGCCCTTCCCGGGCACGAAGCTGTAGCAATCGGGCAGGCGATGGGTCTGTCCTTCCGGCACCATGAAGCCGGTATCGTCCATCTTCAGGGGCGCGAAGATGTGCTGGCGGAAATATTCGTCGAGCCGCTGGCCCGATACCCGCTCCACCACCGCGCCCAGGACATCGGTCGAAACCGAATAGTTCCAGCCCTCGCCCGGCGAAAACTCGAGCGGCAGCTTGCCCAGCGCGCCGATGAATTCATCCAGCGTCAGGTTGCCGTGCCAGTTCTCGATCTTCCCTTCGCGGTAAGCGGCATCGATGTTGGTGCGGTTCTGGAAGCCATAGGTCAGGCCCGAGGTATGGCGCAGCAAGTCAACCATCTGCATCGGGCGGGCGCAGCCCTTGGTCAGGAACGGCACGCCAGCCCCGCCGCCGTTGTAGACCGCCAGATCCTTGAACTCGGGCAGCACGTGATGGACCGGCGTATCAAGCGAGACCTTGGCCTGTTCCAGCAGTTGCATGAAAGCCACCGATGTGACCGGCTTGGTCATGGAGGCGATGCGGAAGATCGTGCCTTCGTCGATCGGCGCTGCCGCCCCTTCGCGCGCTGCGCCTTGCGAAGAGAAATGCACGATCTCTCCGCGATGCGCGACCAGAACCTGCGCATGCGGCAGCTTGCCGCTATCGAGATAGCGTTCCTTCACGAAAGCGGGAATGCGGTCGAGGCGGGCGGGATCGAATCTCATTCGGTCTTTCCAATGGCTATGTTCGGCAACCCTATTGCCGCGTGTGTCGCGCCAAAGCAACGAAAGTGCGATGCCCGCTTTACAGGCGCCGCTCGGGTTGCCATAGGCTTAGCCCATGATTTCTCCGCTTGGCCTTACCCTGCGACTTACACGCCCTTGGGCGTGAGCTGGCGTGCCATCCAAGGGTGCGCCGCAGCGCCCAAGGGAACAGAGAGCACCGCCTGATAGTCGCAGTTCCAAGTCGAGACCACGCCATGACCATGCTGAAGAACCCCGGGGTCAAGTACCGCCCCTTCCCGCCCATCAACCTGCCTGACCGGCAGTGGCCCAGCCGCGTGATCGAAAAAGCACCGCGCTGGCTTTCCACCGACCTGCGCGATGGCAACCAGGCGTTGATCGACCCGATGGGGGCTGAAAAGAAGAGCCGGTTCTTCGATCTGCTGCTGAAGGTTGGCGTCAAAGAGATCGAAGTCGGTTTTCCGGCCTCTGGCGCGACCGATTTCGATTTCATCTCCGGGCTGGTCAAGGCGGGGCGAATCCCGTCGGACGTCACCCCGCAAGTGCTCACCCAGTCGCGCCGCGACCTGATCGAGACCACCTTTGCCAGCCTTGAAGGCGCGGAAAAAGCGATCGTTCACGTTTACAACGCGGTCTCTCCAGCCTGGCGCAGGATCGTCTTCGGCATGAGCCGCGCAGAGATCAAGGCCATCGCGATCGAAGGCGCCAAGGTCATGCGTGATCAGGCTGCCAAGTACCACGGCACCAACTGGCAGTTCGAATATTCGCCAGAGACCTTCTCGACCGCCGAGGTCGATTTCTCGGTTGAAGTCTGCGCAGCAGTGATGGACGTGCTCCAGCCGACCACCGACAACCCGATCATCTTCAACCTGCCGGCCACGGTCGAATGCGCGACGCCCAACGTCTACGCTGACCAGGTCGAGCTGTTCGGGCGCTCGATCCCGGATCGCGACAAGGTTGTGATCAGCCTGCACACCCATAACGACCGCGGCACCGGCATCGCCGCCTGCGAGCTGGGCCTGATGGCTGGCGGTGACCGTGTCGAAGGCTGCCTGTTCGGCAATGGCGAGCGGACCGGCAACTGCGATATCGTGACAGTAGCCTTGAACATGTACACACAAGGCGTTGATCCCGAATTGGATTTTTCGGACATCGATGCCATCGCCAAGACGGTGGAATACTGCAACCAGCTGCCGATCCATCCGCGCCATCCCTATGTCGGCGAACTGGTCTACACCTCATTCTCCGGCAGTCACCAGGACGCGATCAAAAAGGGGTTTGCCGCCCGCGAGCAGCAGAACGACGAAACCTGGGAAATGCCCTACCTGCCAATCGACCCGGCCGACCTGGGCCGCGATTACGAAGCAGTGATCCGGGTCAATTCGCAATCCGGCAAGGGTGGATTCGCCTGGGTGCTGGAACAGGACCAGGGGCTGAAGATCCCCAAGAAGATGCAGGCGCACTTTTCCAAGCACGTTCAGGAGCTGGCCGACGAAGTGGGCCGCGAACTGTTTGCCGAAGATATCTGGACCGTATTCCAGAAGACCTATCACCTCAGCACGCCGCAGCATTTCCAGCTGCTGGATTACGAGGAATCAAAGGCCCCGGATGGCACCCGCGTTTTCGCCGGGAAGATCGCGGTTGATGACCGCGAGCAGTCGGTTTCCGGGCGCGGCAACGGCCTGATCAGCTCGGTCGTCGCCACGATTGCCGAAACCTTTGGCGTCAAGCTTGAGGTGAAGGACTATGCCGAACACGCGATGACCGCGGGTTCTGACGCGCGCGCCGCCGCCTATGTCGAATGCACCGGACCAGACGGCAAGACCGTTTGGGGCGTGGGTATCGATGAAGACGTCGCCACGGCCTCGGTCCGCGCCGTGCTGAGCGCGGCCAATGGAGCGGCGCGAGCCTAATCCGGCAGCAAGACCATCTTCAGCGCGCCGGCTTCGCGCGCCTCGAACAGCCGGTAGGCCTCCGCTCCGTCACTTAGTGGCAGGCGGTGGCTGACATAGCGTTCGGGGCGCAGCCGGCCCGACTGGACCAGCGGAAACAGGGCGGGCAGTTCCTCGGGTACCGAACAGGTCCCGACGCGGAAGGTCAGCCCGGCGGCAAAGGCACGCTCCAGGGGGAAGGCAAAGCGCTTGCTCTGCTGCACCCCGATCACCGAAACCGTGCCGCGCCGCCGCACCAGCCGCAGGGCAAAGTCAACCGTGGCATCGCTGCCGACAACCTCTACCACGCAATCAACCTTGTTGCCGTGCGTGTCGTCCTTGATCCGCTCCAGCGCCTCATCGGGGTGAAGCGCGATTGCACCGCAGGCCTCGGCCATGGCGCGGCGCTCGGGAATGGGATCGATCGCGTAGACAACATGCGCGCCCATGACAAAGGCGCTGTCGACCGCCATCAACCCGATTGGCCCAAGGCCGACGACCGCTACGCTTGACCCCGGCCTGATATCGGCGTTGCGCGCGCCGAACCAGGCGGTGGCAAGCGCATCCGTCATCATCAGCGCCTGTTCCATCGAAACGCCATCTGGCACCGGCACCGCGTTCATGTCTGCAGCTGGCACCCGTACCGCTTCCGCCTGAGAGCCTTGCAACTTGGCGGAGAGCCCATAACAGGCCCCGGCATTAAACTCGCAATTGGCGACATTGCCCGCAAGGCAGGAGCGGCAGGCACCGCAGCCCACAGCCGCAGGCAGCATGACCTTGTCGCCCACTTTCAGCCGGTGCACGGCCCGCCCCACTTCGACCACCTCGCCCACCGCTTCGTGGCCAACGCAGAAGCCCACGTCCTCGGAAAAGCCGTGGCCATGGTAGATATGCAGGTCAGACCCGCAGATCGAGCAGGCCGCAACCTTGATCACGGCATCGCGGTCTGACTGCGGCGTGGGATCGTCCATCGCCTCATACCGGACATCGCGCGCGCCATAGTATCGCAGGGCCTTCATGGCTTAGCGCTCGTTCATGGCGGAATATTCCTTGATCTTCTGCTTGCCGAGCTGGCTCATGTGCACTTCATCCGGGCCGTCGGCGATGCGCACAAAGCGGTTGAGCGTGAAGAACCGGGCTATCGGCGTGTCATCGCTGACGCCCATTCCGCCATGCATCTGGATGCCGCGGTCGCAAACGGTTTGGGCCATCTGCGGGGCGACAACCTTGATCGCGGCGATCAGGTCCTTCGCCACCTTGTTGCCATGGCGGTCCATCGCGTCAGCTGCCTTGAGCGTCAGCAGGCGGGCCATTTCGATCTCGCAGAAGCTCTTGGCGATATCCTGACGGATCGAGGACTGATCGGCCAGCTTCTTGCCAAAGGCGGTGCGGCTGTCTGCGCGACGGGCCATGATTTCCAGCGCGCGCTGGGCCTGACCGATCGAGCGCATGCAGTGGTGGATGCGCCCCGGCCCGAGGCGTCCCTGGGCAATCTCGAACCCGCGCCCTTCGCCCAGGATCAGGTTCTCCTTCGGCACGCGGACATTGTCGAACCGCAGTTCGCACTCACCGCCCGGTGAATTGTGCGAACCAAAGACTGTCAGGTGACGGACGATGGTGATCCCCGGCGTATCCGGCTCAACCAGGATCTGCGAATGCTGGGCATGGCGCGGGGCGTTGAAATCGGTCTTGCCCATCACGATCCAGATCGTGCAGCGCGGGTGCATCGCGTTGGAAATCCACCACTTGCGGCCATTAAGCACATAGTGATCGCCGTCCGGGGTAATCGACAGCTCAAGGTTGGTTGCATCGGACGAGGCGACCTGCGGCTCGGTCATCACATAGGCCGAGCGGATCGTGCCTTCGAGCAAGGGCTTCAGCCACTTTTCCTGCTGCTGCGGGCTGCCGTACTTGGCGATTACTTCCATGTTGCCGGTGTCGGGCGCCGAGCAATTGAGCACCTGGCTGGCCCAGGGCACACGGCCGAGCAGTTCGGCAATCGGAGCATATTCCAGGTTGGTCAGGCCGGGCGAGAACGCGCCATATTCGTGCGGCAGGAACAGGTTCCACAGGCCCTGCGCCTTTGCCTTGGCCTTGAGGTCCTCCATCCCCGGCCATTCCTGCCAGAGATTGGCGGGATCGGTCACGAAGTCATGATAGGCTTGCTCGTTGGGATAGATGTGCTCGTCCATGAAGGCACCGACCTTCGCCAGCAGAGCCTTGACCTTGTCGCTGTGTTCGAAATTCATCGCCCCATCCCCTCGTCCACATATTTTTAATCGCACGATTAATGCGGGGCCGGTCTGCGCTTGTCAAACCTGCTTGGGGCCATAAGCTGCACCACAAAGAGAACCGGAGAGGAGTGACCCTGTGAGCGAAGCGATCCTGGAACCCGACCTGCCAATCATCGACCCCCACCACCACCTGTGGGACCTGCGACCGATCATGGGCGCCTTTCCAGAGCCGCTGCACCCCTTCGTCGCCAGCGTCGCGCTATCGCCCTATTACACCTTCAACGAACTGCAGGCAGACACTGCCAGTGGCCACAACGTGATCGGCACGGTCTTCATGGAATGCGGTGCCTTCTACAAGGCCGGCGCCGGTGACGAGCTGAAGGTTGTGGGCGAGGTTGAGTACGTCAACGGTGTTGCCGCGCAAAGCGCCAGCGGGCTCTATGGCAACCAGCGCCTGTGCCACGCCATCGTTGGCCACGCTGACCTGACGCTGGGCAGCCCGGCCGGCCAAGTGCTGGATGCGCTCACTGCTGCAGGCGGCGGGCGGTTTCGCGGCATTCGCCATGCGGCAGCCTGGGACGCCGACCCGGATGTGCTGGGCCCGCCGTTCCACCACCCGGCCGGGCTCTATCTCGACGCCAAGTTCCGAGAAGGTTTTGCCGAACTGGGCAAGCGCGGGCTCACCTTCGACGCATGGCTGCTGGAGCCGCAGCTGGATGACCTGCTGAGCCTGGCCAAGGCTTTCCCCAACCAGCCGATCGTGCTCGACCACTGCGGCACGCCGCTGGGCATGGGCTCCTACCACGGCAAGCTGCATGAGCGGTTCGATACCTGGCGCGCCAAGATCCGGGCAATCGCCGAATGCCCCAACGTCTCGATCAAGCTGGGTGGCCTCGCCATGTCCTTTGCCGGCCTGCCCGATCACGGACCGGCCGCGGGCCTCTCGTCCGAAACACTGGCGGCCATGTGGCGACCCTATATCGAGACCTGCATCGAGGCTTTCGGCCCGGACCGCGGGATGTTTGAAAGCAATTACCCGGTCGACAAATGGGGCGCGAGCTATCCCGTGCTGTGGAACGCCTTCAAGCGCCTGACGACCGGCGCCAGCGCCGAGGAGAAGCGCGCGCTTTATGCCGGCACTGCAGCCAAATTCTATGGGATCGAGGACCTGCTGCCCGCCTGAACCGGTGCTGGGGGTGCCATGCCAGGCCCCCCCGCCCGATCAGGCCATGTGGATCGCCTTGGTAACAAGATAGCTCTCCATCCCCTCGACCCCGCCCTCGCTACCGAAGCCTGAGTCCTTGACCCCGCCGAACGGGGAATCCGGTACCGAGATGGCAAAGGTGTTGATCCCGACCATACCCGATTCCAGCGCATCGCCGATCAGGTTCGCGCGGCGCAGCTGATCGGTGAAGGCAAAGGCAGCGAGGCCATAGGGCAGCCGGTTGGCCTTGGCGATGGCATCGTCCAGATCGGTGAACGGCGCAGCCACCGCCACTGGCCCGAACGGCTCATTCGCCATGATATCGGCGCTGTCCGGCACGTCAGCCAGCAGCGTTGGCTGGAAGAAGAACCCGCCCTTCCCGCGCTCACCACCGGCCATGACGCGCGCGCCTTTGGCAGCGGCATCGGCAACCAAAGCTTCGATCGCTGCTGGACGGCGAACATTTGCCAGCGGCCCCATATTGGTATCGCTTTCCAACCCGCTCCCGATCTTCACCCTTGCCGCGCGCGCAGCAAAGCCTTCGACAAAGCGGTCATAAATGCCCTGCTGGACATAGAACCGGGTCGGCGAAACGCAGACCTGCCCGGCGTTGCGGAACTTCTGCGGCACGACCATGTCGAGCGTCTTTTCCAGGTCGCAATCGTCAAAGACCAGCACCGGGGCATGGCCGCCGAGTTCCATCGTTACGCGCTTCAAGCCATCGGCGGCGAGCCGCATCAGATGCTTGCCCACTGGAACCGATCCGGTGAAGCTGACCTTGCGGATCACGGGCGATGCCAGCAACTGGCGGCTCACCGCATCGGGTATGCCGTGGACCAGCTGGACAACATCAAGCGGCAAGCCGGCATCATAAAGGCAGCGCACCAGCGCGCCGGTACTGCCTGGGGTCTCCTCGGGCGGCTTGGCGATTACCGAGCATCCTGTTGCAAGCGCCGGGGCCAGTTTCTTGGCCAGCAGGTAGACCGGGAAATTCCAGGGACTGAAGGCCGCAACCGGGCCGACCGGCTGTTTGGTCACAAGCGCCCGCTGCCCGGTCGGTCGGACCAGTACGCGCCCGTAAATGCGCGATGCTTCCGCGGCGCACCATTCAAACAGGCTGGCGCTGGATATCACCTCTCCGCGGGCCTCGGCCAGCGGCTTGCCCTGTTCCATGGTCAGGATGCGGGCAATGTGGTCTGCGCGTTCACGCAATAGCGCCGCAGCCTTATTCAAAACGGCGGCGCGCTGTTCGGCCGGGGTTGCCTTCCACAAGGCAAAGCCGCGCTCTACCGCTGCCAGTGCCGCATCAAGATCGGCCGGGCTAGCCAGCGGGACTTCGGCGATTGTTTCGCCACTGGCCGGGTCGACGACGGGGAACAGGTCACGCCCTTCCCCGATCTTCCAGCCGCCATTGATGAACAGCGCCAGGTCGGCGTCGTAAGTCTTTGTCATGGGAATCCTCACTCTCTGAAGAGCAGGATTAGCTGTCGTGCAGCGCCTTGACCAGCGTGGCGCGCAGGGCGATCAGTCGCGCGCGGTGACCAAAGTTATTGGTGGGCGCCGGGCTTTCGACCAAGGCCGCGGCAGCCGGCACCGGAGCAGCGGCAGGTTCAGCCTTGCGCCCCTTCCCCTTGGACAGCGCCTGCCGGGCACCACGCAGCGTAAAGCCTTCGCGATGGACCAACCGATCGATAGTCTCAACCAGAGTGATGTCTTCAGGGCGATAATAACGGCGGCCGCCACTGCGTTTCAGCGGCTTGAGCATCGGAAACTGCTCTTCCCAATACCGCAGCACGTGCTGGCGAATACCAAGCGCCTTGGCGACTTCGCCTATCGTCCGAAGTGCGCCCTCTTCCTTGCCATCGCCAAGCTCCGGGGATGCAATCCCCGGGGCCTGCGATTCGTCAGAAAAGAACGTCTCGTCACTCACCCTTTGGCAATCCGATCCTTCAGCATCTGGCTGGCGCGGAACGTGAGGACGCGGCGCGGCGTGATTGGCACTTCTACGCCGGTCTTCGGGTTACGACCGATCCGCTGCGCCTTGTCACGCAGCAGGAAAGTCCCAAACCCGGAAATCTTCACGTTCTCGCCCTTTTCCAGAGCGTTGCTCATGTGGTCGAGGATTGCTTCAACCATCCCGAGCGATTCTGAGCGGGAAAGGCCCACTTTGCGGTTGATCGCTTCGGCCAAGTCAGCTCGGGTCAACGTGTGCATGGAGCGCATTGCGCCTTTCTCCCCTCGAAGAATTAAAAGCACGACCCGAGCCATCAGTCATAACGATTTTTGGGAACTATGCAATCAAAGCACCTGAAAAACCTGCCTTGATCTGGGGAAAGTCAGAACCGAACGAGGCTGGCTCCCCAGGTGAACCCACCACCCATGGCTTCAAGCATGACCAGATCGCCGGGCTTGATGCGCCCATCCCGAACCGCGGCATCAAGCGCCAGCGGAACCGAAGCCGCCGAAGTGTTGGCGTGGCGATCCACCGTAACCACCACCTTTTCGGGCGGTAATCCGAGCTTCTTGGCCGTGGCATCGAGTATGCGCTGGTTGGCCTGATGCGGCACAACCCAATCGACATCCTCGGGCTTAAAACTGGTGTCGGCCAGGACTTCGCCCAGCACGTCGGCAAGATTGACCACGGCGTGGCGAAAAACCTCGCGGCCTTTCATGCGGATATGGCCGACCGTACCAGTGGTTGAAGGCCCGCCATCGACATAGAGCAGCTCATTATGGGCACCATCGGCGTGGAGCCGGCTGGCCAGGATGCCCGGGCCGTCTTCGGCCACTTCGCGGGCCTCCAGCACGATCGCCCCCGCCCCGTCACCAAACAGGACGCAGGTGGTGCGGTCTTCCCAATCGAGGATCCGGCTCATCGTTTCGGCGCCGATCACAAGGGCACGCTCTGCCGCCCCCGTGCGCAGCATCGAATCGGCCACGGTAACGGCATAGAGGAAGCCGGAGCACACCGCGCCAACATCGAAGGCAATCCCCCCGTGGCAACCCAGCCGGTCCTGCACGATCGTGGCCGAAGCCGGGAAAGTCTGGTCGGGCGTGCAAGTCGCAAGGATGATCAGCCCGATATCCTGCGGCGCGATCCCCGCAGCGGCCAACGCCGCGCGCGCTGCATCGGTCGCCAGGCTGGCCGTGGTTTCACCCTCGCCCGCCAGATGCCGCGAACGAATGCCGGTACGCTCGACAATCCATTCGTCGCTGGTGTCGACACGTTCAGACAGTTCCTGGTTCGAAACAGCGCGGATCGGCAGGGCAGAGCCCGTGCCGACGATGACGGAACGACGCGTCATCCCGCTGCCTTACCGCCGCTGCGGATCGATTCGGCACCAAAGTGCTCCAGCTCGGCGGCAATACGCTCGGTCAGTTTTTCTTCGAGCAGCCGCGCCGTAACGGCAACGGCGTTTGCCACACCTAGCGCAGAGGCAGAGCCGTGGCTCTTCACGACAATTCCGTTAAGCCCCAGGAAAACCGCGCCGTTGTGGTTGTTGGGATCAAGGTGGTGCTTGAGCAGTTCGGTCGCCGGGCGCGAAATCAGGAACCCGACTTTCGAGCGCAGCGAAGAAGCAAAGGAGCGGCGCAGCAGATCGGCGACGAAGCGGGCCGTGCCCTCAATCGCCTTCAGCGCGATATTGCCAGAGAAACCGTCCGTCACCACCACGTCGACATCGCCGCGATTGATCTTGTCTGCTTCGGTAAAACCATCGAACTGCAGCGAAAGTTCATTGTGGCTGTAAAGCTGGGCCGCGGCATCGCGCAGCACGTCAGTGCCTTTGGTTTCCTCGCTGCCGATGTTGAGCAGCCGGACCCGCGGACGATCACGACCGGTAATGATCCGCGAATAGGCCGCTCCCATGATCGAGAACTGGACCAGGTTACGGGCGTCGCATTCGGTGTTGGCGCCCAGATCGAGCATGACCACGTCATTCTCGCCAAGAGTGGGCATCAGCGCTGAGAGCGCCGGCCGGTCAATTCCCGGCATGGTGCGGAGCGCCAGCTTGGCCATGGCCATCAACGCACCGGTGTTGCCCGCGCTGACTGCGGCACCAGCCGCGCCGGTCTTCACGGCGTTGATCGCAAGGCCCATCGACGTGGTCTTGGCGCGGCGCAGCGCCTGAGTCGGCTTCTCATCACCAGCGACGACATCGTCGCAATGGAGGATTTCGGAAGCGGCGCGCAGATTCGGGTGATTATCCAGCGCGGCATTGATCCGCGCTTCATCCCCAACCAGCAGGAATTTGAAACGATCGTGGCGCCGGCGTGCAAGCGCGGCGCCCTCGATCATCACGCGAACGCCCTCATCGCCGCCCATCGCATCGATGGCGATACGCGGCAGGCTCATCGCGCTATCCCCCCGTTAAATGGGCTTAGAGCCCAACGGCGATGACTTCGCGACCGTTGTAGTGGCCACAGGCCGTGCACAGGTTGTGCGGGCGCTTCAGTTCGCCGCAGTTCGAGCATTCGTGGAATGCTTCGACCTTCAGCGCATCGTGGCTGCGGCGCA
>JACCDJ010773818.1_pt1 | contig 56111 bp, 51 predicted proteins | sample 7444481 | NCBI WGS metagenome assembly JACCDJ01 (sample SAMN15323435, study PRJNA562643) | freshwater metagenome | isolation source: river surface water | place: USA:Blue River Watershed | collected 2017-08-15
ATTTTTCTAGCAGAAATATTGTTAATTTTTCTGGTGGCGGGGGCGGAAGAGTGGGCGCAGGAGCAGGTGTTACCATTAACATCGGCGGTGGCGGATCTGGCGAGACGGATGCCAATGCACAAGGTATCGCTGAAACCTATTCTATAGGGGGTAACTACTCTAACCTATTCAACAGTAAAAAAATCGAGTTCAATGCCAATACGGCGATTAGCGATGTAGAGCGAAATAATAATAGTGTATCATTTACACAAAATCTTACACCAGGAAATCAATTCAATAGAAGTTCAATTTCAAATTCAGTCAATAGAAATCAACAACAAAGTTTCGGTAGCACGATTGATCATAAAGTGACAGAAACATTTTCTTATAAATTCACACCAAGTTTAAGCTGGCAACAAACGAGTTCTTCAAGCGAAGATACTACCTTGACCAGACTAGGATTAGATGCCAATGGTGCAATTTCTAATCGCAACACTACTGCTGCTTCAAGTATTTCAGATGCAGTCAACGCCTCTAGTAATTTATTATTAAGAAAAAAATTCGCTAAAAAAGGAAGAACGATTTCTTCTACGATTACACAAAGCTATAACCAGTCTAATTCAACAGGCAGTCAATACACTAGTCAATTTTTTTATGCTGGAGGCTTATTGACTTCTGATTCTATTTTAGATCAACAAAATATTCGTAAAGGAAATACAACCAGTTATTCCGCCAATGTGATTTATACAGAACCTATTAGTAAAAGATCTTTATTAGAGTTTAATTCTTATTTAAGTAAAACGATAGGGTCATCTAGTAAAAAAGTGTTTGATCAAAATAATGTTACTGACGCTTATGATCTTTTGAACAATCGTTTGACCAATGAATTCAATAGTGAGTATACGTATACTGGTGGTGGCATGAGCTTTAGATCCAATCAAAAGAAATTCAATTTTGCAACGGGAATTTCATTACAAAATGCGGTATTGGATGGAGAGAATATCAGCGCAAAAACCAAATTTAGCCAAAGCTTTCAAGACATCTTACCCAATGCCAATTTTAGGTACAACTTCTCTCAGACTAAGAATTTAAATATAGACTACCGTACTTCAACCAATCAACCGTCTATCACTCAATTACAACCTGTATTGGATCAAAGCAATATCAACAGACAAGTGATAGGTAATCCTGATTTAAAAAGAAGCTATGTGCACAATTTGAACATTCGTTTTTTCTCTTCTAAAATTTTAGCGGGTAAAAATTTCTTTTCTACTTTGAATGCCTCTACAACCAACAATTCAATTGTTAACTACGATAGCGTTTTACCCAATCGAACCATATTATCTAAGCCAGTGAATGTGAATGGTGCCTATAGAGTCAATGGAACAATGAATTATGGCTTTGGTATCAAAAAATTGAATTCAAGATTAAGTTTTGGTTTAAATGCTGGATTGAACAACAATATCTCTTATGCTAATGGATTGCTAAATACGATTGTAACTAAATCAACGGGTCCTAGTTTTAGTTATAGTTATATTTTAGATGATGTGATTGACATTAATTTGACTGCACGTTATTCATTTAGTAAAACAAGTAATGAAGTGAATCCAACACTCAATACTAACTTCTTGACAAAGGTTTTTGGTGCAGATATGACCAATTACTTGCCATTTAATATTGTGCTGAACCAATCCTTTAATTATGCTATCAATACAGGACGTGCGGAAGGGTTTAATACTTCAATTCCTATTTGGAATGCGAGCTTTTCTAAATTCTTTATGAAAAACAAGAGAGCCGAAATTAAAATGAGTGCCTTTGACTTATTAAATAAAAATATTGGAATTAGTAGAAACGTATCACAGAATCAGATTGTAGATAGATCCTACAACGTAATTAGTCAATACTTTTTGTTGACCTTTACGTATAGTCTACAAAAATCTGGATTAGGTGGAGGCGCAAGGCCAGGTGGCATGATGATCAGAATGTAATTACATGAAATGCATATCTGAATTATATAAAGAGAGTATAAAAATTAAAAAGTAGAAAATAAATATAAATTAACATTTATGAAAAAAATACAATTAGTACTAGGATTTTTTGCTGCATTCATTAGCATGTCAACAGTAGTAACTGCTCAAATGAAAGAAGGAAAAATTAGCTACGAGCGCAAAGTCAATATGCATCGTAACTTACCTGATCCTCAAATGAAGTCAATGATTCCAGAATTTAGAACAGACAAGTTTGAATTGATTTTTAATGAGTCTGCGAGTTTATTCAGATCTGTGGTAGATGACGAAGCACCAGATCCATTTGCCAATGCAGGCGGAGGTGGCGGCGGCATGCGCATGAACTTTAGAATGCCAACCACTACTACTTATACTGATATTGCAAAACAAACACAATATGAAGAGCGTGCATTTTTTGAAAAAGAGTTTTTAATTGTTGATTCTTTAAAGCAATACAAGTGGAAGTTATCAGAAGAAACAAAAACAATTGCAAAACAATTATGCAAAAAAGCAACGACTATGATCACTGCACCTCAAATGCGTATGCGTATTAGCAGAGGTGGTGAAAATAATACAGATTCTGCAGCCAATGCACCAATGAAGCCAAAAGAGACTGAATTAGTGGTTTGGTATGCAGAAAATATCCCTGTGTCTGTTGGTCCTGAAAATTACAGTGGTTTGCCAGGTGTAATTATGGAAATGAATGTTGACAACGGAGCAAGTGTAACAACTGCAGTAGAGGTGAGTGCTAAATATCCCAAAAAAGAATTGATCCAACCTACAAAGGGTGAGAAAATGAATAGAGCACAATTTCAAGAAAACATGCAGAAGTTAATGCAAGATATGCAAAGAGGTGGCGGCATTAGAATGGGCGGAAACATGATTAGAGTCGGCGGAGGTAATTAATCAAAATTTGAATGATGGTACTTCGAAAATAATTTAAAAAAAAAGGGGCGCAAACTGCGCCCCTTTTTTATGGAATAAAGTTCCATTTCCATCCCAATGCGATAGTCCGATTGTCGCCTAAGTAATAGGCATAAGCATTGTTCCCCTTGACACTAAAGTTTTTGGTAGCCATGGTTGCATAAAATTGATCTGTCAAATTGATACATTGAAACCATAGTTCATGATTTTTAATAGAATAATTGATTCTAAGATTTAACACGTCAAACCCTTGATATCGAGTGGCATTGATCTCGTCCATAAAATAGCCAGACTGATGCTGCCATTCTATTGATGAACTTAGGGCGTTATTCCACTGACTTAACAAAGTTAGGTTGCTGAAAAAACGAGGAGCAGCAACCATTTCTTTATTGCTAATGTCTGTACCTTTTAAAATGGTGTTGACATAAAGGTGTTTTGCATTGCTACCATTAAAATTAAATTGCAAAAATTGGTTGAAATTATATTTCACTTGATATTCTATGCCAAAGTGCTTTGTTTGACCCGTATTTTGATTTAGGTTCACACCATCTGCTTGACGGACAGATACAATCTCATTACGACCATTCAGTTGGTATAATGACCATTCGATATAACCATTGGGTATGCGTAACCAAGAACCGATTTCGTAATTAGAAAAACTTTGTGGTAATAAATAAGGCACACGAATGGCATTGTATATCTCTGTTATTTGCGGCGGAACAAAACCTTTACTATAATTCAGATAGACACCCCAGTTGGATTGATTGAATGTAGCGCCTATTTTTGGAGCCCAGTTGGTGAATAGATTATTTGAACTTGGTGTACCGCTGCTTAATTTGTTTCTAAAACTATAGTCAAATTGATCATACCTGATGGTAGCGTTCATTTTTAGGCCTTTACTAATTGGTTGAATCCAATTTAAGTACAAGGCTTTGTTATAAATGGTTGTTGTATAATGGGTAATCAAACTATCCGTTAAAGGTGCTGAATACGTAGTAAATTTATTGATCGATGTATCTTTAAAAATATCAATATACTCTGCTATTAGACCTTGTTTTGTTGCATCCAAGTAGCCGCCTATTAAAATTTTAGATTTAATTTTCTTTACATTAATTTGATGTTGAAGATCCAGCACGTAGGCATCAAAATGATTGGAATTGATTTGACCCTTAAATTTTGTTGGGTTCGAACTGGAGGCAATTAAATAAGCAGGGTTTTGATCCATTGTATTGCCTCGATACAATAGATTAATCGTAGTTTTCTGTGCATCACTCCATTGGTATGTTAGGTTTTGTCTTAGGCGAATCAAATCTAGTTTTCTATAAGTAAAGCTTTGTTGGGTTGTGTAGTTTCTCGACATAAATTTCAAGCTATCCACCGTGCCTGTCATTTGTCCATCATAATGGATGTATTGCACTTGCTGGTATCCCGACCAATTCTTTTTAAATGTAAAATCTCTTTTAACACTCAATGCAGTTTTGGTATAATCGCTATATTCAAGCTTCCCATTTTTTTGTCCTATTTGACTCAGGTGGATGTTCCAGCCAGATCGACTCCCAGCTTTGTTCCACGCTACATCGGATTTTAAAAGACCGTTGTTATTGATGTGGTTACTAATTGAAAACGCATCTTTAGTTGGTCTTGGCGCATGTATAAAATTCACAACACCCCCAATCGCTTCCGCCCCATACAATGCAGATGCAGGCCCTTTGATGACTTCTACTTGCTGAATGGCTGCTGTATTTATTTCAATCAAAGCATTGTTACTGAATAAACCACTTGTTCTAATGGGTAATCCGTCTTCTAGATAAAGGTATAGTCCTTTTAGGGAAACAGGTTGTCTAATAGACATCATATGTTGCTCGTTTCCGATGCTAGGCATAAAAACACCACTTACCTTATTCAATAAAAAATCTATTCTAGTGGCCTTGGCTTCTTGTATCTGCTGCTTGCTTAGAACACTTATAGCAACAGGTGATTCAATTCGCTTCTCCTTTGATTTACTAGCACTCACAATCACAGTGCTAAGGCTGCTATCTGTAATTTTAAATGATTTTACTTGGCTAGAGGTTAGTAAAGGCGTAGAAAGCAATAAAAAAAGAGACAATTTAAAATGAATTTGCATAGTTGCAAATTTAGTAGTTAATTTATTCTAGAATCAATATAGCGTTTAATTTTATCCATTTCAATATCAACCGACATGAAACGTATTATCATCCTTTTAATGCTTCCATTTGTAGCATTCACTTCTTATGGACAGGTGGCAAATGTTAAGGACCAGGCAAAGATGGTCAATGAAATGTTAGATGACAGAATTACGAACTTATTACCCCAACTAATGGAGGAGTCTAAGATTGATTGTTGGTTACTTATTTCAAGAGAATACAATGAAGACCCCATATTAAAAACCTTTTTACCTGCAGAATGGCTTTCTGCAAGAAGAAGAACGATTTTAGTTTTTTACAAGAGCAAAGAAAGCAGTACTGTTAAAAGTTATGCGATAGCAAGATATCAAGTGGGTAAAAGTATTCAAGCAGCTTGGAATCCGGATAAAGAACCAGATCAGTGGAAAGCTTTGTCAAAGTTAATTGACAGCTTAAGCCCCAATAAAATTGGTTTAAATACATCAATGGATTATGGACATGCTGATGGAATGCATGTAACAGAGTACAATGAACTTAAAAAAGCATTGGCACCTAATCAGTTGAAAAAATTAGTATCTGCAGAAAAACTAGGTGTTGCTTGGCTAGAGACAAGAACTGAAAAAGAAATGGCTATCTATCCAATAGTACTTTCAATCACACACCAAATCATTCAAGAAGGTTTTAGCAATCAAGTGATTCAGCCAAATAAAACAAGTTCCAATGATTTAGTCTGGTGGTTTAGACAAAAAGTGGCTGATCTTGGTTTATCTACATGGTTTCATCCTTCGGTTGATATTCAAAGAAGAGTCAGTAATGATAATGATGCAATCATTCGACCTGGAGATCTTTTACATGTTGATTTTGGAATTAGTTACTTGAGATTAAATTCGGATGTTCAAGAACATGCTTATGTATTGATGCCAAATGAAACAGAAGCCCCAGTAGAATTAGCAACAGCTTTTACTAAAACAAATAGACTTCAAGATATTTTGACATCTGCCTTTAAAACGGGTAGTACGGGCAATGAAATACTAGCTGCCTCTATTCAACAAGCCAAGGCCGAAGGGATTCAGCCAAGCATCTATACCCATCCAATTGGATTTCATGGTCATGCAGCAGGAACCACTATTGGTATGTGGGACATGCAGCAAGGAGTGCCAGGATCTGGAGATTATGCAATGCGTCCAAATACTTGCTATTCGATAGAACTGAATGCAATGCATGTACTAAATGGATGGAATAAGCCTGTAAGAATAGCTTTAGAACAAAATGGTAATTTCAATGGGACAGGTTTCGAGTACCTTGATGGACGCCAAAAGACCATTCATTTAATTCATTCCACAAAATAGGATGGATTCATCCCTCTGTTGTTATACAATCACAACGCTATTTGTGGTGCCATACACGTTAAGTGCTTGTGCATCTGCTTGGTCATCGTTTAACCAGGTTTTCTTATCTACCAAGTATTTGAATTCATGTTGAGTCCCTTTATCAATATTCATTTCAACTGCAAAGCTGCCATCTTTTTTCTTTGCCAATGCGACACCCTTTTTCCATTCATTGTTCAAACCAAAAATCTCAACTTTTTTTGCGTCAGACGCTACAGTGAATTTTACTTTGCAATAATCTTTTGTTTTGTAATATTTCTTTTCTATCATAGTTTGAATTTTTTCTAAAGAATAAAATGTTGTATTTTTTTAAAATCAAAGAGCATACGCTATATTATACACTACTATTTAATACAAGTCTTACACAAAGGTAACCCCGACTGCACTTGATTATTGAAATTATACATGTAATATTTAACTAACAAACAACCATTAACGTTCTGCAAACGTTACAAATAAAAAAAGACTCCAAAATGTTGGAGTCTTTTTTTATCATATCAAATACGTTATGTGTTAGCCATGAAAGAAAGCTACTATATAATAAGTGATAGCAGCAAGAACAGCACTCACTGGAATGGTCAAAATCCATGCCCAAAGTAAGTTGGTGGTGACACCCCATCTTACTGCACTTAATCTTTTTGTTGCGCCTACTCCAATGATTGAACCTGTAATAGTATGTGTTGTAGAAACCGGGATACCCATTTGCCCTGTAAAAAACAAAGTAAATGCTCCGGCTGTTTCTGCAGCAACCCCTTCTAGTGGAGTTACTTTGGTGATTTTAGAGCCCATTGTTTTTACTATTTTCCAACCACCACTCATGGTACCTAAACCTATGGCTAAGTAACAAGCTACTGGCACCCAATTTGGGAGTGAAGCAAAATCTTGTATGCTTCCACTTGCAATTAATGCAGCACCAATGATACCCATTACTTTTTGCGCATCGTTACCGCCGTGTCCAATACTAAATGCAGCAGAGCTAAATAATTGCAATTTCTTAAACATATTGGCTACGGTATAAGCAGTTGGCGTTTTTATTTTTTCAACATATACGTAGATCAACATAAATAAAATTGCTGCTCCGAAAATACCATTTACAATAATTGTATTATCAGCTTTGTCGATTTCAGAGGCGAAAGATTTTTCAATATTAAATTTTGCCATCTTTGACTTCACTTTATCTATATTTTTTGGCTGAATTGGATAAATTTGATTGACTAAAACAAATGCTGAATCCTGAGAAATTGTGCCGTCTAAAAATAATTTCAATGGCTCTTTATATTTCTCAGTAACAACTTTAGCTTCATCATATTTTAATTTCGCTGCTTCATCCTCTGGAGACTTGGCTTCTAATACTAAAAAGTCGTTGGCGTTTCTTACTGCATCCTTAAGCTTGCTTACTGCAATGCTATTCAACCACCCACTGTCTTTAGCGACTTTAGCAATGTGGTTGGCGCTTGTTTTGTCAAAATTTTCGATATAAGGATGTATGTGATCAAAGTTCGCATTCGCCTTTTCTAATTTCTCTTGAGCAGATTCAATTTTAGTCAATAGTACACTATCGTTTTTCTTTTCTTCTAACTCTGTTTTCAAAACACTAATTTCTTTCTTGTATTTATCAATACTAAAAAATTTTTGAGCGTTTTCATTCATCTTGCTATTTTCAAAATAGTCAAAAAGAAATGCAGTAAGTAAAGTAGTTGCTGTGATGATAAACAATCTCCACCAAATATTACGCATAATGGTAACCAACGTAATAAATACTGAAATAATAATACCAATAATTGGCGCTAAAAAGATAAATAGTACTGTTTTTAAAATTGTATCGGCATCGACAATTTTTGACCATGAATAATCAAATCCTTTTATAGATAATGCATGTGCAATTGCGGCACCAGCAAATCCACCAATCAAAGTGTGTGAAGAGGAAGACGGAATACCGTACCACCAGGTAAGGAGGTTCCAGAAAATGGCAGCAATTAAACCTGAAAAAATTACAGGCAATGTAATAAACTCTTTATAAACCGTTTTGCTAATTGAATTTGCTACCGCATGGTCTTTGAAAATCCAATAGGCAACAGAGTTAAATAATGCTGCCCAAAGTACTGCCTGAAACGGAGTCAACACTTTTGTTGAAACCACCGTAGCTATTGAGTTGGCGGCATCGTGAAAACCATTGATATAGTCAAAAATAAGCGCAAGCGCTATAATGATAATTAATAATGTCATTGTGCGTTAAATTATGCGTACTTGATAATGATTGATTCTATTACATTAGATACGTCTTCAATTTTATCTGTGGCTATTTCAAGTACTTGATAGATTTCTCTTTTCTTAATGACTTCTTTAAAATCATTTTCTTGTTCAAACAATTTTTCGATGCTCATATCAAACACATCATCTGCTTGATTTTCGATGCTATTGATTTTGATCATCGCATCGGTCATTTCTTTAACATTCTTCATGTTGCGTAATCCAAGAACTGCTTTTTTTGTCTCTTGTGTTCCTTGTAAAACCAATTCAGCTAACTTATGAATACCGGTATCATTAGGATTTACCTTATAGAAATTAATTTTTTTAGCGGATGCGTAAATATAATCCGCGATATCATCTAATGAAGTTGCTAGGTAGTGGATGTCTTCTCTGTCGAACGGAGTAATAAAATTTCTACCTAATTCAGTAAAAATATTATGGGTTAACTCATCATTTTTATGTTCTAGATTTTCAATTTGAGCAAGAATGTTCGCTCTCACGTCTGCGTCTGGTTCATTTACCATTTCTTTAAGTTTCACGCCCATCTCATTTACGTGTTCAGCGACTTCTTCGAATAATTGAAAAAATACTCTATCCTTTGGTAAAAAGATTTTCATGATTGAATTGATGTCCATAATGTTGATTTTGTTGATTTATTCAGGGCAAACCTCCAAATTTTTCCCTTATATAATGGATGTTCCATATTATCAAATTGTTAATTCAACTAAACAAATTGATAATCAAATACTTATATGTAATATGTACATAATTTATCTATTTGGTAACAATTTGGTAATATTCAAGTAACAATTTGGTAACATTAGAATGGCAGCTTTGCTTTTGCTTTACATCAATGCCAAATTCATGAAATTCAAATCTATCAAAGTACTAGCAATAGGATTCATTCTATGGACCATCTCTGCTAATCTAGTCTCAGCTCAATCAAAGCCTGTTAGCAAGCAATGGTATGAATCCCTTCAGTTAAGGGGGTACATGCAAGTGCGGTATAATAGATTGCTTGAAACAAATTCGGCTCTAAAATGTGACCAATGTGATAAAAGCTGGGGTGAAAATGGTGGTTTTTTTATTCGTAGAGCAAGATTGGTTATTAGTGGTCAAGTGAGTGAAAGAGTGTATTTGTATTTTCAGCCTGATTTTGCTAGTAGTGTATCTACTACTTCCAATAATTTTGCACAAATTAGAGATGCCTATATAGATCTAGGTTTGACAGCAGACAATACCTATAGATTAAGAGTAGGACAAAGTAAAGTGCCTTTTGGTTTTGAAAATATGCAATCAAGCCAAAATAGATTGCCTTTAGATCGAAATGACGCGCTTAATAGTGCTGTAGCAAATGAAAGAGATTTGGGCGTTAACTTATATTGGGCACCAACACGTATTCGTAAATTGTATTCGTCATTGGTTAGTGAAGGTTTAAAGGGTTCGGGGGATTATGGTGTTTTTGGATTGGGCTTTTACAATGGTCAAACTGCAAATAAGCCAGAAGCCAACAATAGTTTACATACGGTCCTGAGGGTGAGCTATCCGTTTTCATTGGGGAATCAAATAATAGAAGCGGGAATACAGGGTTATACAGGCAAATATGTGATGGGGGCAGATCAGTTAAGCACTGGGGTAAGGCTAAAAAAAGATAAATCCTATGAAGATGCCCGCGCGGCAGCGTCTTTTATTTTGTATCCCAAGCCTTTTGGTATTCAAGCTGAGTATAATATCGGTAAAGGACCAGAATTCAATAAACTGACAGATTCCATTGAAACAAAGTCGTTAAAGGGGGGCTATATTACTACATCCTTTAAAACAAGTATGCACAATCAAGTGCTTATACCATTTACAAGATTCCAGTATTATAAGGGAGGAAAAAAACATGAATTAGACGCAAGATCTTATGAAGTAAAGGAATTCGAATTGGGTTTGGAATGGCAACCGAATAAACATTTTGAATTGGTAACAATGTACACTATCTCGTCGAGAAGATTCGAAGACTATAAGAATCAAGACAATCTTCAAAAGGGAAGTTTATTGAGGATTCAGGCGCAAATCAACTTCTAAGGGACATCTAAAGTGCATTAATTGTAAGCATTTCAATTTTATTCGGGCGGATAAGGGGGTGGCGAAGTACAAATGAAAAGGGGAGCTAGTTACCCAGCTCCCCTGTAAAATCCATAGCTTTCCCCCAAAAGCTTTAACAAAAATCAGCTTTCTTATATTAAATGAACAGGAATGGGTTAATAAATGAGTGAGGTAATAGGTTATTTCTTATTTTTATATAGAGATTATTCATATACAATAAGTTACTTTCCTAATTATATATTGATTACCAATGCGTTATATAAATATAAAATCAATTGCTTTTGTAGTCTTTTTGCTACAATTTACTTCAGTTGAAGCTCAATTTATTCCTTGTGAGCGGACATATACTGTTTATTTTAGTCCATTTTTACAAAAAATTAAGTCCTTGGGCGATTATAATGGCAATATTGTATTAGGGAACAACTCAAAAATCTTACCTCTTAACGGAACTTCTTTTGGTCCCAATGCACAGGAATTGATCAAGCACAATGGGAAAATCTACCTATTTCTATCCCAAACTGGGTTTATTTTTCAGATGTCCGAGCCAAAAGGCGATAGCGTAGTTTTTAGAAAAATTGACAATACCATCAATATCAATTACAATATTGACTGTACCAACTTCATTTACAAGGACCAAATTTACAATTATGGGGGTTATGGGTTTTGGACTAAAACAGCCCATTTAAGAAAATACAATACAGTCGATCTTGAGTGGGATATTCAACCAACCAATATCGAAATTTATACAGCGGACTATGATTGGTTCTCACCTACAGAGGGCAGGTTGTATGTGCCAATACAAAAGGTCGAAAATAAGGGCATCAAGGACCAAAGATTAAATGACGGTGTATTTGACTATACCAGTTATTACTTAGACATTAAAACCGCAGATTGGCATAAAATTGGAAAAGCTTCAACTGAGTTGATAAAGCTCATTCAACAAAAAAACAATTTCGTCAGCTATGAACATGAAAAAGGAAGGATTTTCCTAATCAATGACGAAGCCTATTTATTAGACTATGTAGCAAATAAAATATACAAGTCAAAAAGAGCAGACTTAAATCAATTTTTTATTCGTAATGCTCAGGAAATGACGGTGTTTTATTACAAGGGGAAATATTATAAATATCAAGCAGGGTTACAGAGTTTTAAAACCTGGGATTTTAATTTGAATGATTTTCAATTATTGAGTTTCCCAATTTGGGGGATGGATTATTCAAATTTGATAATTGTTTCCGCAATACTCTTTGTAGTCATCATCATTGGTTTATTGGGGTGGATGTTTAATAGAAGTGTAAGAAAGAAAATAGAAAAAGCACAGTTAAAAGCCTTAAAAACCAAAACGATGAATCAGGCTTTCACTGAAACTGAAACCAGCTTGATTCAATTATTAATTAACGCACACGGTACCAATCATAATGTAGAAATTTCAGAGATCAATCATGTGCTTGGTATTAAAGACAAAAATATTGGTTTACAGAAAAAAGTTCGAAGCGATGTGATTAATGCAATCAATGATAAATATATGTTTATCACACAGGGTGAAACTAATTTAATTGGCAGTGTACGTAAAGAAGATGACAAAAGATTCTTTGAATACTTTATAGTGCCAACAGAAGTAAAAGCGGTGCAAAGAATGATCGAAAAAATTTAATATTTTGGACCCGCATCAATGATATTAGCATCAACGCCAGGTTCAAATTTTTTAAAATTCCTTTGAAATAAGTTGGCCAAACAGATTCGTTCAGCTTCGTATTTTACTTTATCTTCCCATGTGTTTTCTGGTTGCAAAATTGCAGCATCTACTCCCGGAACTTGCTTAGGTATTTTAAAACCAAATACCGGAAAGTCTTCGTATCCAGCTTGGTCAATTGTTTTGTTCAATACCGCTTCAATCATTTTTCTGGTATTGGGTAAGGACATTCTTTTCCCAGTACCATATGCGCCCCCAGACCAACCGGTATTAATCAACCAAACCTGACAATGATTTTCTTCTATTTTAGCACCTAATAATTTTGCGTAATCACCTGGGTGTAGTGGCATAAATGGAGCGCCAAAACAACTACTAAAAGTTGCTTTTGGTGATTTAATACCCTCTTCTGTTCCAGCAATTTTTGCAGTGTATCCACTAATAAACTGGTACATTGCCTGAGCAGCGTTGAGTTTACTGATTGGAGGTAAAACGCCATAGGCGTCACAAGTAAGAAAGAAAATATTTGTAGGTTGTGCCGCAACAGAAGGTTGGACTATATTTTGAATATGTTCAATCGGATAACTTACTCTTGTGTTTTCTGTAATACTAGCATTGCTAAAATCCACACGATTACTGTCCTCATAAAAAACAATATTTTCTAAAAGTGCACCAAATTTTATAGCCTTATATATATCTGGCTCGTTTTCTGCACTTAAATTGATTGTTTTAGCATAGCAGCCGCCTTCAAAATTGAAAATAGAGTGATTGGTCCAGCCATGTTCGTCGTCTCCTATTAATTTTCTTTTAGGATCTGCACTCAGGGTAGTCTTACCAGTACCACTTAGTCCAAAAAACAATGCGACATCTCCTGACTCTCCTACATTAGCGCTGCAATGCATGCTAAGCACATCTTTATAGTGAGGGAGGATAAAATTTAGCACAGAAAAGATACCTTTTTTAATTTCCCCAGTATAGGCCGATCCGCCTATTAATATTATTTTTTCTGAAAAAGAAATGATCGAAAAATTTTCGGCCATTGTGCCATCTATTTCAGGAGTCGCTTTGAAATTGGGCGCATGTATGATTTGCCATTCAGGCTTAAAGTTATCAAGTTGAGCTGTTGTTGGTCTTATAAACATATTATGTGCAAATAATGCACTCCATGGAAGCTCAGTATATAACCTTATTGGAAGCTGGTAGGTACTTTCTGCACAAGCAAAGGCGTCTCTTACCCAGACTTCTTTCTGCGTTTCTAGGTAAGCCAACATTTTATTGTAAAGTGGTTTAAAATATTTTGTTTCCATCCCGTGATTAAATCCACCCCAATCAATGACTTCGCTTGTTACATGGTCTTTAATAAAAAATTTATTTTCAGGACTGCGACCAGTAAATTTTCCAGTGTTAACACAAAGGGCTCCGTTATCTGCCAATTTCCCTAGTCCAAGCGAAGTAGTTTGTTGAACTAAAGTTTCTACTGAATTTTGATAATGGATAACTGGTTGGGTAAGTATGAAATTAGCCATGTAAAATATTTGTTTAAAGTTAGTACCATTAAGTTCGGCTAAAAATGATCAAAATCAGTATCTGTTTTCAATTAAATTTCACAATGTCATCTAAATGTCAAAATACATGAATTTGAAGACAATTAAACCATAATGAAAACAAAGGATTGTCAGAGAAGTTCCACCTTTGCGGTCTAAATGAAAAAAGCAATTTATTTAATTGGATTTTTAGGACTTTTTCAAGGGTCTAACTTGTTTGCTCAGCTGCGTTTTGTAAAAGACACATTGGAGGCAAATGGAGATAGTGTGGTTGTGACTGCAACAAGAACAGAAAGAAAATTAAGTAACCTTACTGTACCAGTTACGATCATTAATGCAAAGACGATTCAACAAAATGGCTCCTTGCGATTGACTGATATATTAAAAGAACAAACAGGGTTAAACTTGACAAGTGGTTTTGGAGCAGGCGTCCAATTACAAGGCTTAAATCCAGATTATACAATCATACTTATCAATGGAGAACCATTGGTTGGACGAACAGCCGGTGTGTTAGATTTAAATAGAATCGCCTTAGGAAATATTAAGAAAATTGAAATCGTAAAAGGCCCATCTTCTAGCTTATATGGAAGTGAAGCAATGGCAGGGGTAATAAATATCATTACAGATGCGACTATGGGTGCTCCTTTAACAATAGGTTTGAGGTACGGCACTTATAATACAGTAGACGCTAATCTTGAAACAAAACTAACTACTAAGCAGCTTCAATACCAAGGTTTTTATAATAGTTATAGTACAGATGGGTATAGCATACGTCCCAATAGCAATAGCCGTGTTACTACACCTATAGATCGATATTCAACGACACAACAATTAAAGTGGGATCTTTCTCCCAAAACCAATTTACTATTGAATACTCGTTATACAAAGGACAAAATTCAAAACGAAATTGCAGTATCCAATAACGGCATTACAATCTATTCGATTGGCAAAGAGGATATCAACGACTTAAATTTATCTGCGACCCTAAATCATCGCTTTTCTAAAGCCTTAAAAACTAGTGTCAGAGCTTATACCACTACCTATGATGCAGTTCAAAATTTATTAACAATTAACGGATTGCCTTACAGGGATGTATTAAATCATAATTTCAAGCGCATAGAAAATCAAATAGACTGGGACGTACAAAAAAATCTTCAAGCTGTGATTGGGTTTGGTGCTGTATGGGAAGGTGTAAAAAGTAGTCGCTATGATAGTGAAAAAGTAAGAAAACAGAATGAGATTCAATATGCGTTTACACAATGGGAATGGAAGCCTTCAGAAAAATTGACTTTGATTGGTGGAGTCAGATTTGATCAAAATACACAATTCGCGTCTGCTTATAGTCCTAAACTATCTATGTTGTATAAGTTAAATACCCAACACCAATTTAGATTTAGTATAGGACAAGGTTTTAAAGCGCCTGATTTTAGACAATTGTTTTTAGATTTTACAAATGCAGCTGCGGGAAGTTATAGTGTATTTGGTTCTGCACAAGCACAACAAGTTATCGCCAAATTAGATGCCTTAGGACAAATAGGAAATTTATTCCCCAATTATTATCTGCTGAAAGCACTCAAGCCGGAATACTCTAATGGCCTGCACTTTACTTGGGATTGGAAAATCAATACCCAATCTTCCATATCGGTTCAGTTGTTTAGAAACGACATTAAAAACCTAATTGAATCACAACAAGTAGGTACTTATATTTCTGGCGCACAAATTTATAGTTACTTAAATATTGGTCGTGCATTCACAACTGGATTTGAATTGGAGGGGCAACATAAAATAAATACAAATTGGACCTTAAGCGGTGGGTATCAGTATTTGCAAACTGGTGATAAGGATCAAATTGCAGAAATAAAATCTGGAACAGTATATACTAAAAATAGCCAAGGTTATAGTAGACTAATGAAATTGAATGAATATGTAGGCTTGCCCAATACAAGTAAACATAAACTTCAAGTTAAAATAAATTATAATTCCCCCAAGGGTTATTACTTGAATGCAAGAGCCATATACAGAAGCAGATGGGCTGTTAATAATAATAATGGCAATGAGGTTTTTGACAATGGTGATGTTTTTGCTAGCGGTTATGTTGCATTAAACAGTGCTGCTGGCAAAACATTCAAGAACGGAATAGGTGTTCAAGTAGGCATGGATAATATCACCAATTATATTGATGCGGCTAACTTGCCTAATTTACCTGGAAGAACATTTTATATAAGTATTAAATATCAATTACAGAATAATAAAAACAAATAAATCATGAAAAAGACGGTATCAAAAATCGCGATGGGATTAGGATTGAGTATTGCATTGGTTGCTTGTTCAAAAGAAAGCGGAACAGTGGTCGTGCCAGTGAGTGCTATTACAGTAAAGGACTTAGCAGCGGATACTGTGACTGGTATTGGTGTAGATGGCAGACCGCAAAGTGCTGGTACGATTACTTATTATAGTCTAGTGGACAATAAAGTAGTCGCTTCAACAGATGCAACAACAACGAAATGGGATGTGGCTTTTACGTCTACTAAAATTTTAGTGAACAGTGGTACAAGTGGTCCAGGTTTAGGGGGTGCTTTTGTATTTAAAGGATTGTTCGATGAATTAAAAACCATTCCAGCAGATTCTTCTTTTGCTACAGACAATTCAAATGCATCTTCTTTTGCCATCCCTTGGGGAAGCGGAAAAGGTTGGTATACTTATGATGGATTGACTACACTTGTAAATCCAATTGCAGGACGTGTTTTAGTGATTAGAACTGCAAGTGGAAAATTTGCAAAAATTGAAATCCTGAATTATTATAAAGGAGGCGTAACATTACCTTCAACTGCATCTAATTCAGATAAATTAACTAAGCAACGTTATTACACATTCAGATACGCTTATCAGCCAAACGGCACAAAAACCTTTTAACTTTTAGCTTTAAAGCTCCAAGTGATAAAAAACTCCGCAACGGTTTCGTTCGCGGAGTTTTTTCCTTTAGATACACATACAATTGTCTTGCCTTCTCCAGTGGCGATAGATTCATTGATTGCAGATTGAATGGCTGCGCCGTCTTCACAAGTAAATAAGATTGTTCCTGTTGCCTTTTTAATAAAATTAACTTCCATCTTCACTACCAACATACTAATCTTAGGATTGCGCTTGTACACCTGACCAAAAGCCAGCATACCTGAACACATTTCTGCAGCCATCGCTTCTACTGCAAAATAGATAGACTTAAATGGATTTTTACTAAACCAAGAATACTTGATTTTAACTGTGCAACTGTTTTCATCAAAATGTGCAATCCTAAGTCCAGAAAAAAAAGCAGCAGGCAATTGCTGCAAAAGGAAAAATCGAAATTGGATAGGATGGCTTATTAGGGAGCTAAATTGCTTAAAATTAGGGTTCATGTCCTTTGAATTGTAGTTAAATATAATAGATAAACCTTAATTTAGTACACTAAACACCGCTTTATGAATCAAGGATTGCAAACCTATGACTACATTGTATTTGTATTGTATTTTATTTTGATCTCCTCTTATGGAATATGGATTTATAGAAAGAAGCAAACAAGTACAGCCAATACTAAAGATTTCTTTTTGGCGGAAGGTCAATTGACATGGTGGGCAATAGGGGCAAGTTTAATCGCTTCAAATATTTCTGCAGAACAGTTTATAGGAATGAGTGGAAACGGATTTAGATTAGGATTGGCGATCTCGGTTTACGAATGGCTGGCGGCAGTTTCTTTGGTTGTTGTAGCCATCTTCTTTATGCCTGTGTATTTAAAAAACCGAATATATACCATGCCTCAGTTTTTAAAAACGAGGTATAACGAAACAGTGGCTATGATCATGGCCATTTTTTGGTTGTTCTTGTACATCTTTGTCAACCTAACTTCTATTTTGTATTTAGGTGCCATCGCTATTAATAATTTAACTGGGGGTGCCCACTTTCATTTGATCATGATTGGTTTGGCTGTTTTTGCATTGTTCATTACACTTGGCGGCATGAAAGTAATTGGCTATACGGATGTATTTCAGGTGTTGATTTTAACGGTAGGTGGATTAATTACATCTTATATTGCATTAACAGTAGTAAGTGAACAATTTGGTTTGGGTAAGGATATGATTGCAGGTTTTAAACATTTAATGCAAGCAGCACCGGATCATTTTAAAATGATATTTGATAAACCAGGTCCTGGATCTACACAGAAAGAAATTGAAGATTATGCTAGTTTACCAGGGATTGCAATGATGGTAGCTGGTATTTGGGTAGCACATTTAAATTATTGGGGATGTAATCAATACATCACTCAAAGAGCATTAGGTGCAGACTTAAAAACAGCAAGAACAGGTATTTTATTTGCTGCCTTTTTGAAATTAATGATGCCAATACTTGTAGTTGTTCCAGGTATTGCTGCTTATGTATTGTATCAAAACGGTGGACTACAAACACAGATGATGACCAACGGAGTTTTAAATCAGGACAATGCGTATTCTTCAGTAGTTGGATTTTTACCAGTTGGTCTAAAAGGCTTGTCTATGGCAGCTTTGACTGCGGCTATTGTTGCTTCATTGGCAGGTAAGGCCAATAGTATTTCTACAATCTATTCACTGGATATTTATAAAAAGTATATCAATAAAGAGGCAAGCGATACAAAAATAGTCACAACAGGTAGAGTGATTATTATTCTATCATTATTGATTGCAATAGTCATTAACTGGAAAGATACATTGGGTATTGGTGGTAAAGGTGGATTTGAGTTTATACAAAAATATACGGGGTATATTTCTCCAGCAATCTTCCCTGTTTTTTTATTAGGCTTTTTCTGGAAAAGAGCAACCTCAAAAGCTGCTATCACAGGGATCTTTTTAGGAGTAGTGCTTTCTATCGTTTTTGATAAATTCTTACCAGGCTGGATGGGCAATGACACATTATTGTATACTGCTTATCCTACCGCATCTGGAAGCTTTGAAATTCCTTATTTAATTCAAATGGGATGGGTGTTTTGCTTTACTACTTTAGCGATTATCTTAGTTAGCTTAATAGATGTAAAAGGACAAAAACATGAGAATGATATCACCGAAGACAAAGGCCAATTCAAATTATCCAATGCGCATTTGGCAATGGTAGTTTTGGTGTTGGGCGTGGTGATTGCTCTTTATATAAAATTTTGGTAGGGAATAATTATTTAAAATAATTGAAGACTATAGTGTCCTATTGAAGTAAATAGGGCACAGCGAATGAGTACACCTAGGCTACACCAAAAAACCATTTTGTTAGTAGACACATTAAAACCAACGCCAATACCCATACTGATTGGCGCACCAACTGTCATCGTACCTAATAATCCCAATCCAATAACGCCATATTTGTCCCATATTCTCAATACGAATCCAGGTTCTTTTTTTGGTTTTTCAACTTTGTTTTTTCTAAATTGATTGATCAAGCTTTTTATCTTGTCACCTAAATAGGCTGCAACAAAAACGCCTATTAAGCCTCCTATCAGACTAGCAAGAAAAATAATCATTGGAGAAAGTCCAAACGCAAATCCAGCAGGAATAGCGGCATAAATTTCAAAAGTGGCAAGACCGGCTACTGTGAGGATTTTATAAAACATGAAATTGTATTTAGAGCGTTTTTAGGTAATCAAAACTTTTCTTAAGAGCTATAGCAGGATTTTCAACTCTATCTTGTTCAACAAAAAAGTGATCTACACCGTTTTGTTTAGCAGTTTTTAAGATTGTTGGCAAATCAAAAACGCCCTCCCCTGCACTTGTCATATAAGGGAACATTGAAATCCACTGGCTAGGATCACCTCCATCACCAGCAAAACGTTTTTTCTCTTTCATGTCTTTCACATGCATCATTTTATATCTTCCAGGGTGCTTCTTGAACAAATCATTTGGATTGGCTCCACCAGCCATTGTCCAATACAAATCCATTTCAAAATAAACCAATGAAGCATCAGTTTCATCAAAAATAATATCTAAAGGCATTTTTCCGTTGCTTAATTGCAATCCATATCCATGGTTATGATAGCCATAACGAATGCCATATTTTTTTGCTTCTTCACCAATTTTATTAAATAGTGCAGCCGTTCGTTTGTAGTCGTCTAAGTTTTTTCTGTTTTCAGGAGGAATAGACGGGAGTACTACATACTTGGCGCCTAGTTGATTTGCCGCTTCTGCCAAAGGGCCCATTTTAGTTTGCAAAGTATCAAAGTCGGTATGCAAGGCTGGAATGTTCATGCCATTGGCTTTTACTATCGATAAAAATTCAGCAGGTTGTTTGCCAAAATAGCCACTACCCTTAAAGCCTAAATTGGGGGTAATGGCCTCCCAAGAATTCCTAGCTTTTTCTGTACTAAATGGAAACGGACCAAAGGGCTCAATCTCTGTAAATCCTATATTAGCAAGCATTTCAAATGCGCCCTTGAAATTTTTATCTAACATACTAGGGATGGAAAATAATCCCAAACCTACTTTATCAATCAATCCTGATTGTGCAAATAGTTGATTGGTGTTCACTAATCCAGCCATTGTTAAGATCCCAGCCGAGTTTAAAAAATTTCTTCTGTTCATCTATTTAATTTTTTGAGGAAGATACTATTGGATGATTCAATGAATCACATGACGCTATTATTCAAGATGCTTATACTTTTTTTGGAGGCAAAGCAAAAGCTGTAGCTTGATGTTCGAATTGTCCATTGTGTGCTCCGTCACAAAAAGGTTTGTTTTTACTTAAACCGCATCTGCATAAACCCAATACATTTCTTCCACCTAAATCATATGCATTTCCTTCTCTATCTACAATTGTAAAGTCACCTTCTATTTTCAAAGACCCGTTGTTGTTGACTGTAATTTTAGTTGACATTTTATCTGTTTTAATTATTTTTAAAGGTATTGAATTTTTAATTCAATACAATAGAACTAGCCTGAGATGGATAGTGTATTTTAAAACCAATTTGATTAGCCGTTTTAATTTCATTTTGAATCTTAAATTCGCAACCATTGCATGGTTTTAAATGAGTCACATATAAAGAAGTGTTTTTTAAGCTTCCATTCGAAAGCTGATTCAACTTGGTCATTTCTTCCATAAACAGCTTTGGCGTTAAATGCCCAAATAATGACTTTGTAGGAATGCTATTATCAAAAGAAACTTCGATGAATATAGCTTTAAGCTGATTTTTTTGAATCAATGGAGCGATCGTCTGCCATAATTGTGCTAGTTGTCTACTCTGCTCAATATCATCAGCACCAGTATCTCCAAGATACAATAAGTAACTATTCTGATTTCTAACTAGAAAAGCAGTACTCTCATAGGGGTTTACATGGCTTAAAACAAATGGTGTTACAAATAATCCCGTTTGATCAACTGAAATTTCAACTTTAGGCAATAAGGGTTGATAGGAATATTTTTTTAAGATGGGGGCTTCTCCTTCACTTCCAAAATTTGCCCAGGCAGACCAAGTGAAGTAATTTTTCTTAAAAACATCTAAAACAGAGGCAAGTCCATATAAATTTTTTGCCTTGTCATTTGGAGAATTCATGATCAATCCAGCTGTATGATCTAAATGGGCATGTGAAATAAAATAACTATTGATATGCTTCTGTTGAATTAAACTAGGATCAGATGTCGTGAATAATTTATTTTCAGCTGCTAGTTCAAGTCCTTTATAAATAGTACCCGCATCTAAACAAATAAACTGATTGCTGTCGCTGGCTGCAACAAGATAAGCAGAGAGGTTAGATTCATCTAAACCGCCCTTAACGCCAAGAGGGATGATTTTAAAGCCGTTTTTGGATTGGCTATTTGCAGAGATTGTGCAAATAAAAATCCCAATAAAAAATAAAAGATACTTTTTCATAAATAGGTCAATCTGATGTGTTTGCAATACATGGTTTATAAAAACCATATGAACCCGGTTTAATTTGATTTTGTTTAAGTTTAAATCATAAAAAACAGTTTCCGCTTGAATATGCATTAAAAATAATGAAAAAGGCCTACTTTTAAAAAACAAATCAACTGCTGAACTTTCACCTCCCCAAGGTTTCTGCATATCAAATTTGAAAAAATTCGTATGCGATTTAAAATTTTAATTTCATTTTTTATATCAAGCCTATTTTGGGCTACACCTTCATCCATTTTTTCGCAATCATTAGTTGCTGAAGATTATTCAGTGGCATTGACGAAAATTGGAATTAAAGAGGTTGATAGTGACTTTTCAACGACGAATACAATAAAAATTATTCATATCTGGGATAGTTTAAATAAAAATCACCACAACACTATCTATGATAAACTTCCCGCCAAGGAGTGGCAGCGAATACTCACAAAAAGATATCAGTTAGCCATTCAAAATAAAGATGATGCATTAAGATTTAGAATTGCTTTACCATTATCATTTATTTGTCATACCAGGTCGGCTTTTATAGATGGACTGCCAGTGTTGAATTATTTATATGAGAATAAATCAAGATTAAATAAAGAAGCTTATAAAAGTGTCTTGATTAAATTAGAAGAAGAGTATCGTTTTTATAACCGGATGGATCAGGTTTTAAAAATCAGAAACGAAAGGATTGAAAATGATTTTATCAAAACGTTTTGGGAGATATATGCTTCATGTGGTTTGTATGAAGAAGCAATTAATGATTATAAATTATTTGAACCACTGCCTCAAGAATATTCAAGAAGTCGTTTAACATACTATTTAAGATTAGGTGATCTATTTTTTGAAGCAAAAAAAATAGATAGTGCCGAAAAATACTTTCGTATCGGACTGGCCGAAACGGAAATATTTCTTAAAATGATTGATTCAAAAAAAATCAAAGAAGAAGGAAATTTTTTATACTGGAAAGGATGGTTCAATGGCCTAATTGCAAACTGTTTAATTGAGAGAGGTGAATATACAACCGCCAAAAAATTACTTATCTATTATTTGAGTTTAAGTACTGGAGAATATAGACTGAATAGTTTATTTCCATTAAGTGTATGTTATATCAAAACTAGAGAATTACAGAAAGCTAAGGTCTGTATAGACAGTGTAGCTTATTATATTGCAGGAAGAACCATTGGGAAAGTGGAAGTAAAATATTTTAAAATCAATTCCGACTATTATCACGCCTTAGGCAAGAATGATTCTGCGTTTTTTTACTTACAAGCCTATAATCGTTATAACGACTCAGCCACCACCAATATTTTAAAAAATCAGTCTTCTTTACTTACTGCTAAAATGGAGATAGAGAAACGTAGAAAAGAATTGGTATTAACGCAAAATGAATTGGTTGAGACGAAGTTGTCTTCAAGTATACAAGAGGGACAACTGTATTTATCTATTGCTGGATTGATTTCATTTTTAATCATCATATTATTGGTTTTAAGAAACCTGAAACAAAATGAAAAGAGTAAAAAGTTAATTGAAGCTAAAAATAGCTTATTAGAAATTTATGCAGAAAATAATCTAAAAAAGAGTCAATACAACGAGCAATTAATAAAAGAACTACATCATCGAGTTAAAAATAATTTGCAAAATATTTATAGCTTATTGAATATTCAAAAACGAAGAATTGAAGACAAGGATACTATAGCATTTGTAACCTCAATTCAGAATCGTATCAATTCAATGGCAATTGTACACGAAAGTTTATATGCCGAAAGTGATATTGAATTAATCGATATCAAGATGTATACCATTAAACTAGTGGAGCATCTTTATCAATCATTTCAAAAAGAAGGCCAATTGATTGAATTTGTATACGAAATTGACGCAGTTCAGATTTCATTAGAAAAAATTATTTTAATTGGACTTATTATAAATGAGACTGTATCAAACGTTTTCAAACATGCTACCTCTGCTGATAAACAAACCCTACTCACAATACAATTAAAAGCGCATCATCAAAATTGCGTATTAATGATTAAAGACAACGGCCCTGGATTTATTTTAGACGATGTTAGAGCAAATAGTCTTGGCTTAAAAATCATTCAAACGATGTGTCAACAATTGTCGGCAAAATATGCAATAGAGAATCAACAAGGTGTAACACATACAATTAGCTTCAGCATATAATATATGAAAGAGAAAAGAATTTTAATACTAGAAGACGAACTTTTACAGGCACTTGACTTGAGTGAGTTTCTATATAAAGAAGGGTATAATACATCTATCGTTGATAATTTTGATGATGGCGTTAAAGCGGTTACGGATTTCGACCCGCAACTAGTTATATGTGATATTAATTTAAAGGATGAGAAAACTGGCATTGATTTTGCAAAAAAGGCCAATACCATTAAGCCAAATATTGAAATAATCTTTATTACGGCAGTAACAAAAAGTGCATCTATTATTGAAGCCCAGGAGGCAGACCCACTAAACTATATCGTTAAGCCTTGGAAGGAGGAACAAGTTAAAGTAACGGTTCAAATGGCATTTAATTATATTTCAAGTAAGCTTAAACAAAATACATTAGTAGAAACATTGACTATGTCAGAATACAAAATCTTGAAACTCATTGCCAAACAAATGAGCAGTAAAGAAATAGCAGCAAGCCTTTTTGTTTCTGAGAAAACAGTCAAAAACCATCGACACAATATCATTCAGAAGCTAAACCTTACGAATGAGAAAAATAGTTTACTTAAATGGGCGGCCAATAATTCTGAGATTTAAATACAAAATTGAGCCTTAGGGTCTATATCTCCTCTCTATACATGAAATACATTTGTAGTAGAAATTAGCTTTTAAGCTACAATCTACTCTATTTAAAGGAATAGGGTTTCAGACCTTATACCTGGACTCGGGGGGGAACAGGTATAAGTAGTCTGTAATATTTAATTTCCATGAAACTCAAAACCAAGTTACTTTTAATTTATTTATACGCTTGTGCGGTTGCTTCAATGCTTTCTATTCTTGATGCAAATCAAATAATGAGTTACAGAACCTTTATTATTGATTTTTTCTTGTCATCCATAGCTATTTGGGCGATCTCGGTCTTAGTTTTTTTCGCTTTCTCCTATCTCTATAAATTGCTTAGATCTTATTGGAGGAAATAAGTCTATGGCATAATTTCAGGTATAATCAGGAGGTATTTAGTAAATTTGTTCATGCATGAGTTACTAAAATCCTTCCTGTTTAAAGTTAATTTGATCCGCAAAAAAGACGATCTTCAAATTTCTAGGTATTCCTATGCAAAAGCCTATTTAGATTTCATTTTATTGATCAAGAGTAATCTAAAAGATGCGGTTTTGATTGTAATTGGTATTTTTTCGGCTGCTTTTGGATTTAAGGGATTTTTATTAACCAATCAATTTATCGATGGTGGTGCCACAGGTATTTCGCTGCTGATTTCCAATCTTACCCATATTCCATTGTATATTCTTTTAATTGTTGTCAATATACCTTTCGTTCTACTAGGTTATAATATCATTGGAAAACAGTTCGCCATCAAAACCTCATTTGCCATTATTGGTTTGGCATTATGTGTTGCCAATGTGAATTTCCCCAACGTCACCAATAATGATATTCTAGTGGCTATTTTTGGAGGATTTTTTTTGGGGGCAGGAATTGGCTTTTCCATTAGAGGGGGTGCAGTCATTGACGGAACTGAGATCTTAGCAATCTACTTGAGTAAAAAAATAGGGACAACCATCGGTGACATCATCATTGTAATTAATGTGTTGATTTTTTCGGCAGCCATGTATTTTCTATCAGTAGAAATTGCATTATTCTCTATGGTAACCTATCTGGCCGCCTCTAAAACGCTTGACTTCATTATAGAAGGTATCGATGAATATATGGGGGTCACCATTGTTTCCACTCATTTTTCTGAAATTCGACAAATGATCGTCTCAAAAATGGAGCGTGGAATCACAGTATACAAGGGTGAACGTGGATTTGGAACCAGAGGAGAAATGGGGGAAGTCAATATTTTATATACTGTCATTACCCGACTAGAAATGAACAAGTTGAAGATAGAAATTGAAAGGATTGATCCTAATGCCTTTGTTGTAATGCATAGTGTGAAAGACACCAAAGGGGGTATGATAAAAAAGAAACCACTTAAGCACTAATTCTCCAAAAACTACAGCTCTTAAAAGCTTTCCAAAAACGGATTTAGGAACAATTGGTACTATTTTGTTCCGCATTCTTGTTATGGAACATTTTTCACAACTTGTATAGGCGGACACAAAATTCATCCTATTAGTTTTGAGTTTAATCAAAAATTAGTATTATGAAAAAACCATCTTTGTGCACACTTCTATTAGTGTGTGTTTTGTCTGCGTCTTCTTTATTTGCTCAAAAAAAAGACCTTGCTAACGGCAATGTAAAATTTTATAATCATGTCTGGGATGTGGTTTTAAATGAGGGCAGAGTAAACATCTTAGACACTGCATACGCCGAAAATGCGATGTTACACACCACTCCGGCAACAATGGGTAAGGCCAATTGTATTGCTTATTATGCGAATTATATCTCTGGCTTTAGCAATAGACAATTTACAGTAAGAGAATCTATTGCACAAGGTAATAAAGTGGTAAAGTATTGGCAATTTAAAGGCAAACATACAGGCAGTTTCTTTGGCATTCCTGCAACCAATAAGGAAGTGGATGTGATTGGGTGTACCATAGCAACTGTGGTGAATGGTAAAATTACTGAAGAACAAGATTTTATGGACAATCTTGAATTCTTTAGACAACTAGGCTTAATGGCGCGCTAATCCTTTAGTGCAATAGATTTTATAAAAGCGGAAGGGGTTACACCCTTTCGCTCTTTAAAAGCATCAATGAATTTAGATCTTGATGCGAAACCGGCATTGGTTGAAATAGCCTCAATAGTTAGATTTTTAGCTTCCCCAAGTTCTATTAATTTACAAACATGATCGATTCGCAAATTTTTTCTCCAGTCACTAAAGGTGATATTGAGTTCTTTGTTAAAGTAATTCGATAAAAATCTCTCAGGAATTTTCAGGTCAAAGGACATTTGAGAAAGTGAAAATTCCTTTTGAATAAAAGGTGAATTTTCTAAATAATGCTGAATAATTTGTTCAATGTCCTGAATGGTAGCAGTCTCCTTTTGCTTCTTAGGTAAGTTTGATTTTAATTCATCTATAATATTGTCTTTACCTTTTTCAATTGTGTAAGAGACGTTACCATAAAGGATTTTAGGGAATAAGAACAAGAAAATATTTTGTAGAAAAAAGCCACCACCACAAATTTCAAAGTAGTATTTCTCAGTAAAAATGCGTGTAGTTGGAATGCCGAAAATATTAAACTCAACACCATAAAGTGTACTCATGTGCCCAATACTATTGATGGCAATAACGATTTGAATGAGACCTAGTAAGTATAACCATCTACTAATAATGGAGTGGTTTGAAGGAAGTTTATTGAAATTCTTTAGAATTGCTTTACTGCGTGTATAAAAATAGCCTATTGAAAAAATAGAATAGAGTAAAAGATGAATTGATCTAGAATAAAGGATGAATTCAAAAGAGACGAAATTGAAATCAAGCGTATAATTCTCTGTTACGTTTACAATTTCATGTGCTATTTGCGCTTTTTGATTAAAAGGAAGGGTTGTAAATGGTAGGCAGTTAATTATTATAAAAGCAGCAGGAAGTAAATGCAGCCAGTCCCATTTTTGAAGTTTGTTACTATCTGATAAAGTTGTTTTTACATAATAAAACAACAGAGGACCAAGTAAATAAGACAAAGGTAGCCAGTTAACAAAGCTTACACCTTCCCAAAATAAGTCCTTCGTAAAATGGAGGCCATAGTATACCAATACTACTAAGTTGCAACATAAGAAAAAGAGGGCTAAGAATATATTCGATCTATTTAGAGAACTTAAATAGTATAAAAGAATAAATGATGTAAAAATCCCGAACAAGGGAAATAGTATGGCCATAAATGGATGATTACTAGTTGAATAGGCTTCAAGATAATAAAAAAGGGCTGCTTAAATTAGAAATTTTTCTATTATTTATATTTTTTCGATGGGTTTAAATACAACCAATTTGTTCCAAAATACAAAACTGGAACATCATTCAGTGCTGTTTCATCTTGCAACACCAAGAAATTTCGTTGTTTAGTCATTCATTCATTAAAAAATTAAATATGAAAAGAGTTATTTTATTGGCAATTGTTGCCATTTCGGTTGTTTCTTGTACACAAAAAGGGGAAAACAGCACTGCTTCAGCAGATCCACATCAATTTGGATTTAATTATGACAGCACTGCTAATATGGATCAAGTTAAAGGCAGTTTTAAAGATCTAGAGTCTTATGACACAGCGACTTATGTAACTAGATACGCAGATACGGCTAAGTTCCATGACAATGGAAAAATAACCAACTTGGAAGATAATGTTGAAATACAAAGACAATTTATTGCAGCAGGAATCAAAGTAAAAGTTAAAGAAGACTATGCTATGTGGAGCAGTCATTTCAATTTCAAAGATGGCAATCAAGGAGACTATGTTTATACCTATGTAACTGTAGCATTTTCAAAAGGTGATAAAACTGTAGATGTGGTAATGTTCCAGGCAGATATGTTTAATAAAGACGGTAAAATTGTTGAAGAGTGGATGGTATATGACTCAAAACAAATTGTTGATTTAATGAATCAAAAATAATATGAAAAAAGTACTTGCCATTTTGTGGATGATCTTGTTTATTCACAACTCGTATGCGCAAACAAAACTACCTGCAACTTTACATGGGGTCGATCGATTTAATGTTGCTTCGAAATACTTAGGAGGAGATATCGTTGTTTCTGTTTCCTTGCCACAGGGGTACAACCCTAAAGAGGATAAAAAATATCCAGTTTTATATGTACTTGACGGGTATTATTCTTTCCCAATAATGCATGAATTGAATAAATTGATGTTTAGTGAGATAGAGCCAGTTATCATTGTAGGTATTGGGGATGACCGAATGAGTTTGCCAGAATGGTTGATGACAAGGTATCCAATTTTAACGCATGATGTTGACAGATATGAAGATTCTTTTCAGGTAGCGGTTTTATTGAGAGGCGCGCCAGTTAAATTGAATTCTGGCAACGGTTCACATTATTATGATGCTATTAAAAACGAAGTTATACCAATCATTGAATCTAATTATAAAACAAATCAAGACAGAGGCATTACAGGACATTCGTTGAGTGGTTTGTTTACTAGTCATGTATTGTTTAAGGACAATGGATATTTCACTCGTTTTGGAATTAATAGTGCAGCATTATTCGTGAATAATGACGAAACATTCAGATTGGAGCGTGCTTATTATGAATCCAAAAAAGAGTTAAAAGGCAGAGTATTTATTTCAGCTGCAGGATTAGAAGGAAAAAATTTATTCGAAAAGCGCGCTTTAAACTTAGCAAATACACTTAAAAGCAGAAAGTATAAAAACTTACATGTGGAGTCTGTAATATTTCCAGATGAGAGTCATGTGTCAGTCTTAGGCGCTATGTCAAGTAGAACATTGTATTCTTTATACGGCCTTCCTGTAGACAGAAGTATTGGAAAAGGGCATAGGGCAGATCATTAATCAATTTTATAAATTACAACTGGTATAGAAAAAGGAGGTGTATCAAATACACCTCCTTTTTTATGTAAAAAATGTAAATTAATTTTTCAATATTGGTAATGATATAGTTGAAGCGTTGTGGAATATTTTAATATTAGCCTTTTTAAAGTCTTCGTTTTTGGCTTCATATATATTCATGAACTTTTGTGGATTCCTGTCTGCTATAGGAAACCAGGTGCTTTGTATTTGCACCATTAATCGATGCCCTTTTTTAAATACGTGTGCCACATCAGGTAAGGCAAATTTCACTTTTGTTGGTTTGTTTGGAACAAAAGGACTTGGCTTTTCAAAGCTATCTCTATATTTACCTCTCATGATTTCTCCGCGAACTAACATTTGATATCCACCCATTAAGTAATTAGATCCAGAGGCATAATCAAAGTCGTCAGGAAATACGTCTACTATTTTAACTACAAAATCAGCATCCGTACTAGATATAGCTACCATCAAATCTGCAATGACTGGTCCAGCTAGGGTCAAGTCATTCTCTAAAATTGGTGTTTGATAGGTTAATACATCTGTTCTTCTCGAAGCAAATCTTTGATCTTCATTCATGTACTCTCTATAGTGTCTATTAGGTTTGCTCTTCATTAAATACACATCTGATATATAGGCTACTGGTTTTGCAGGATCGCTCACGTATTCATCAAAACTACTTACAGTGTTAGTGTTAGTTGCTTTTGAAAAAGATCCGTTTTTACCTAATGCATATTGTTCCATTTTCATCCCTTGTACTGGCCAGCTAGAAAGCTGCTTCCATTCATTAGATCCGCTAAAGAAAATGTTTGCTTCTTTGATTTGATCAATACTTCCTTTATTTTTTAAATAGAAATTGAAAAATGGCAACTCAATATTTTTGCCATACCAATCACTTGTATTGCTGCCCCATTGAATATTACCTAGTTTAGTACCATCTGATGCACCCCATTGTCCATGGTACCAAGGGCCCATTACAATTTTATTATTGTTTTTAGTTTTCGATTCGATTGCTTTGTATAAATTCCATGCACCATAACAATCTTCGGCATCATACAATCCACCAACTATTAATGTGGGAATATTTGGACTAATCACTTCAACATTTTTACGAGCATTTCTTACTTGCCAGAATTGATCATAATTAGGATGCGCCATTAAATCATTCCAAAATTTAATACTATCGCCCATTAATTTTGTATAATTAGTAATTGCTCCAGTTCTTAAGTAAAATTCAAAATTATCATCAATAGGAAATTTAAAACCGCTTGGGCCAATGGTAGTTGGCTTTGGTCTTGGCTTTCCAAAACCAGAATAAAATGCAAACGCATCTGCTAACATAAATGCACCATTGTGATGAAAGTCGTCACCCAAGAACCATTCTGTTACTGGTGCCTGAGGACTCACTGCTTTCAATGCTGGGTGATTACTATGTGCTGCAAGCGTTGCATAAAAACCAGGATAAGAAGTCCCAAATACACCTACATTACCATTATTGTTTGGGATATTATTCACCATCCAATCAATCGCATCATAAGCATCAGAAGCTTCGTCTGTTTCATTCGCTTTTTTGTTTGGCTGAAAAGGACGTATGTCTTCAAATACACCCTCACTCATCCATCTACCTCTTACATCTTGGATGACATAGATATATTGTTCTTCAAAAAAATATTTTCTTGGTCCGGCCCAAAATTTTCCAAACACATTTTCGCCATATGGCGCACATGAATAAGGTGTTCTAGTAAGTATGATTGGATGTTTTTCTGTACTATTTTTTGGTGCATAGACTGTCGTAAATAATTTAACACCATCACGCATTGGGATTTGATAATCTGTCTTGGTATAGTTGTTGACAATCCAAGCAGAGTCTGCTATTTGAGCAAACGCCATCATTGGCATAAGCAGTAAAAACAATAATTGCTTTTTCATATTCATTTATTTATTCTGTAATCTACTAATTCCACTAAAACTATAATGATTTACTGACTTACTTTTTATACTTGATACGAAAAGAGATTGACCTTATGTTCCATTGTACTACAATTGAACAAATTAAGTTGATTATAGCCTATAATTGAAAACCCTACCTTTTAAAACTTTAAGTTTGACATTTTCATGGAATGAGCTAATTTCACATCCACAAACAAACATTAGTTTAATGGGCAAGATTCTAGTCATTGGCGCGGGCGGACAATTGGGCACAGAACTCACAAAAGCATTGGCAGATAAACACGGAAATAACGCCGTGATTGCAACTGATTTTCAAGCATCTGTGAAAAGCAAATTTGATTATTGCAGTTTTCAGACCTTAAATGTGATGGATAAAGTTGCTTTGGACTTGATTGTGACAAAGGAGGGTGTTTCTCAAATTTATCATTTAGCAGCAATCTTATCTGCTTTAGGTGAAAAAAATCCTGTTCAAGCATGGGATCTGAATATGGGTGGCTTATTGAATGTATTAGAGGTGGCACGTGAACACAAAATAGATAAAGTATTTTGGCCAAGTTCGATCGCTGTGTTTGGCCCAAACTCTGACAAAGACCACACCCCTCAAAAATCATTTAAAGATCCTAATACAGTATATGGCATTTCAAAATTAGCAGGGGAACATTGGTGTGAATATTATTATAATAAATATGGAGTGGATGTTAGAAGTATTAGATATCCTGGTTTAATTGGATATAAATCATTGGCTGGAGGTGGCACAACCGACTATGCAGTTGACATTTATCACAAAGCCGTGAATGGAGAAAAATTTACCTGTTTTTTGAGTGCGCAAACCTATTTACCAATGATGTATATGGATGACGCTATACATGCAACATTACAATTAATGGACGCACCAAAAGAAAATATAAAAGTAAGAACTAGTTATAATATTTCAGGAATGAGTTTTTCTCCAGATGAAATTTATCAAAGTTTATTGCCATATTTTCCGAATTTTGAAATTGAGTATCAGCCAGATTTTAGACAACAAATTGCAGACAGTTGGCCAAGAAGTATTGATGATAGTTGTGCAAAAGCAGACTGGAAATGGCAACCTAAATATGACTTAAAGTCAATGACAGAAACTATTGTAGACAATTTGCCAAAATATTTTAATTACAACCTGAATAAATAAATGATATGTACGATCAATTTAAACCATTTTTAACAAAGGAATTAGAAGCGATTAAAGAAGCTGGATTGTATAAAAAAGAAAGAATTATTACTTCGCCTCAAGGAGCTGAAATTACAATACAAGGTGGTCAACAAGTGTTGAATTTTTGTGCGAATAATTATCTGGGTTTGTCCTCTCATCCAAAAGTGATTGAAGCTGCAAAGGCTGCGATTGATTCCCATGGATTTGGTTTATCATCGGTACGATTTATTTGTGGCACACAGGATATTCATAAAACGTTAGAAGAAAAAATTTCTACCTTTTTAGGAACAGAAGATACCATATTATATGCGGCAGCATTTGACGCAAACGGTGGCGTATTTGAACCATTGTTCGGCGAAAAAGATGCCATCATTTCCGATTCCTTAAACCACGCATCAATTATTGATGGCGTAAGACTTACAAAGTCTATGAGGTATCGATATGAGCATAATTCAATGGAGGACTTAGAAGCGAAATTAAAAGAGGCAATTGCCGCAGGTGCAGTACAAAAAATTATTGTAACAGATGGCGCATTCTCAATGGATGGGACCATCGCACAATTGGATAAGATTGTCGAGCTGGCCGAAGAGTATGAAGCCTTAGTAATGACAGATGAATGTCATTCAACAGGATTCTTAGGAAAAACAGGAAGAGGTGTGCACGAATTAAAAGGGGTGATGGGAAGAGTAGATATTATTACGGGTACCTTAGGTAAAGCATTAGGTGGTGCATCTGGTGGATTCACCTCTGGCAAAAAAGAAATCATCGACCTGTTAAGACAACGTTCAAGACCTTATTTATTTTCAAATACTTTAGCGCCATCTATAACTGGAGCTTCTATTGCAGTCTTTGATTTGTTATCTCAAACAACAGCACTAAGAGATACTTTAGAAGAAAATACAAAATATTTTAGAGAAAAAATTACAGCTGCAGGTTTTGAGATCAAGCCAGGTACACATCCTATTATTCCAATTATGTTATATGATGCGGTGGTATCTCAAAAAATGGCAGAAAAATTATTAGAGAAGGGTATTTATGTTATAGGCTTTTACTATCCAGTGGTAGCAAAGGGTCAAGCAAGAATACGTGTACAAATATCTGCAGCACACACCAGGGCTCATTTAGATAAAGCCATTGAAGCATTTGTAGAAGTGGGTAAGGAATTGGGTGTTATAAAATAGCTCACACCTGGAAAACAAAAAGGGTTTACGATATATTGTCGTAAACCCTTTTTGTTTGCTATTATTCAGCATCAATTTGTATTTCAATTATTTTGGCAATACAACTGCATCCACTACATGGATTAAACCATTGTTTGCAGCAAGGTCTGTAGCAACTACAGTAGAAGTTGCACCTTTTTCGTCAGTTAAAATAACTTTACCTTCTTTGATAGAGGCTACTAAGTTACCACCGCTAACTGTTTTTAAAGTTACAGAGCCACCACCATCTTTAATTGCTTTAACAACAGCTGTGGCATTAAAACTACCTGCTATTACGTGGTAAGTTAAAATTTTAGCTAAAGTTGCTTTGTTTTCTGCTTTTAATAAAAACTCAACGGTACCAGCTGGAAGTTTTGCAAATGCTGCGTTTGTTGGTGCAAAAACAGTGAAAGGTCCTGCACTTTGTAATGTAGCAACTAAGTCTGCTGCTTTAACAGCAGCAACTAAAGTTGTGTGATCTTTTGATCCTACAGCAACGTCTACAATTGTTTTTTGAGCGTTTACTGTGATTGTGCTAGCAATGATTGCAACAAATGCTAGTAATAAGTTTTTGATTTTCATTTTGTATTGTTTGATAGTATAACATCGTGTTGAGTGAATTGTTTAGTATAAAATGTTAAACAATATAATTTATTAGTTAGAAGGTTGACTGTCAAGCATATAGTTGTAAAACATTTTTTAATGAACTACTTAGCCTTAATTAAGCGTATATTTAGATACAATCACAAATTAAGCATGTTAAAAAAACTTACAACTTCAGATATCTTAATGCTTATTGCAGCATTTTCTTCTCTAATTTTTTCAGAACTACTATGGTTTAAAGGCGAAAAAGAAGCGGCAATTTTTATTGGACTATGGGTTCCTTCTATTTTAGGATTTGCGATTTTTTTAAAATTAATAAATACCAAAAATGATTGAGATCATACCCTATTTTGCAGCATTCGTAACCTTGTTATTCGGCGTCGGATTTGTATTGTCACTAAATAAATTCAAAGGCTATAAATAATTAATTTATGAACAAGTTTTTACAAATAGCTAGTAACAACTTCGATTCATACTTTAGTACTAAAGTGATTAGGAAAATTGAGTTGCTATTATTAAGAGCGGCTGTTTTTTCTTTTATACTTCACCTTATCATCATTTATCTAGGAAACCATTTCCAGTATTTCCATAATCTCCAACATAGCTACTTAAAGGCGATTTATACTCCATTTAGTTTTATTCTCTTTTACGAAGTTTTTCTATTGGTGATAATCATACCCAATTCAATATCAGAGTTTATAGGTAAGCAATTTGAGGTGATCACACTTATTACGCTGAGGAGCTTTTTTCATGATATTGCTGATTTTAATTTAGAGGAGCCAATCCATTTCCAAAATCCTGCGTTCATTAGTTTGATGTATGATCTTGGTGCATCCATTGTCATGCTAGGCCTGACAATTTTGTATTATAAAATCTATTATGTTAATAGTACATCTGAGGTCATTGCAGAATTACACAAATACATTAATATTAAAAAATTGGTGTCATTGTGTATGATCGTCGTTTTATTAATTTTAAGTGTTACTAGTTTATCTACTTGGTCTGTAGATATGATAGAGGCATTGAGAGTGAACGACCATTATCCCAATCCCAATACTGTATTTTACGAAGACTTTTTTTCGATCATGATATTTGTGGATGTATTACTACTCATCATATCATTTACATTCCATTCATCATTTTTTATCATTTTTAGAAATGCCAGTTTTATCATCACGACGATTTTGCTAAGAATGTCTTTGACTATTGAAAAGCCAATGAACTACGTGATTATTTTAATTGGCTTTTTATTTGCTATTGCTTCATTCTTCTTATACAGATTCAGGTACATCCACCATAAAAGAGATTAGTAAATAAGTTCTATTAATAATGCCTATTGGGACTATTTATATTTATCCAACTTTAGGCAGGAATTTTTGTTATATACTATACAAAAAGAAACATTATGACTTTTCAAGAGCAACTTGATCATTTGATTATAGAAAAAAAGGCAATTCCTGATGCATTTGTATTGCCAGAACTGATTGAGCAAAAGACCTATCTATCTGATGGTGAGTTAGTTACCTGGGATGGTCCAACACATGAAGTGTTTTCACCAATATGTATGCCAACATCAGAAGGTGTACAGCGTATTAAAATTGGATCCTATCCTATCTGTACTGAAAAGGAAGCTAAAATTGCATTAGACGCAGCCTGTAATGCTTATAATGACGGAAGAGGAGAGTGGCCAACCATGTCTGTTGCACAAAGAATACATTGTGTTGAACATTTTATCACTAAAATGTTAGCGCAAAAAGAAATTGTGGTCAAATTGATTATGTGGGAAATTGGTAAAACTTATGCTGACTCTGAAAAAGAATTTGACCGAACAGTTGAATACATTTATGCTACCATCGAAGCATTAAAGGATATTGACAGAGACTCATCCAGATTTACTATAGAACAAGGGATTGTGGCACAAATAAGAAGATCGCCATTGGGAGTTGTCTTGTGTATGGGACCATTTAACTATCCATTAAATGAAACGTTCACTACTTTGATCCCTGCAATCATAATGGGTAATACTTTATTGTTTAAGGCACCAAAGCATGGCACTTTATTGCATTATCCTATGTTAGAAGCGTTTAAAACATGTTTTCCTAAAGGTGTGGTGAATACGATTTATGGAAGAGGAAATGTAATTATCCCACCATTAATGGAGTCTGGTAAAATCAACGTATTGACTTTGATTGGCTCTAGTAAAGTGGCAAATCAATTAAAAAAGTTACATCCGAAAATCAACAGATTAAGAGCTATTTTAGGATTAGATGCAAAAAATGCAGCGATTGTCACCAAGGATGCAGATGTAAAATTAGCAGTTCAAGAAACTGTATTAGGTGCACTTTCATTCAACGGCCAAAGATGTACTGCACTGAAAACTATTTTTGTACATCAATCGGTTGCCAATGAATATATTGAATTGTTGAAAGAGCAGGTTGCAAAATTGCAATTTGGATTGCCTTGGGAAAAAGGAGTGACATTAACGCCACTTCCAGAACCTGGCAAGCCGGCTTATTTGAATGATTTAATAGAGGATGCAAAATTACATGGAGCAGCTGTGATGAACGAGAATGGCGGAACAATTAAAGAAACATTTTTCTATCCAGCTATTTTGTTTCCAGTGAATCATAAAATGAAAATATACACCGAGGAGCAGTTTGGTCCAATCATCCCAGTGATACCATTTGACGATATTGAAGAACCAATACAATATATCATTGAATCAACACATGGTCAGCAGGTTAGTTTGTTCTCAAAAAATAAATCTGAGCTGGCTAGCTTGATTGATCCATTGGTGAATCAAGTAAGTAGGGTGAATATCAACTGCCAATGTCAAAGAGGACCCGATAGTTTCCCATTCACTGGACGAAAAGATAGTGCGGAAGGCACTTTGTCTGTGGTGGATGCATTAAGGTCTTTTTCTATTAGATCTTTAGTAGCTGCAAAACTAACAGAAGAAAACAAACACATTATCAATGACATAGTGTCCTCACAGCATTCAAACTTCTTGAGTACTAAGTTTATTTTTTAAGCATATTGGGATACGCTTGTTTTATGAGAAGACCCTGAGAAGGTTACCAGACAAGGCAGTTTTATATTGTTTTAGTGGTGCAGCAGCTGGGCCGTTGATAACAGCTCCTGTTGTGCTAAAGGTAGATCCATGGCCAGAGCAATAAAATCTGTTGTTGCTTGCTTCAAAATCTAACGTTACTTGTTGGTGCGTACATATTGAGCTAACAGCTAAAAATTCATTGGTAAGGGTCCTAGCGATAATGATACTATTGGTTCTATCAATATAGAAACCTCCTGCAGTATTTAAGTTTGTATAAGGGCTGATTGTGATATTGATTGTAAAATCAATATTCTTAACCGTATTGTTATTTGACCCACTTGGTTGTGGTGGCGCAGGGCTATCCGATTTCGAACAGGATTGCATACACCCAAAAATGAGTATCGAAGCTGCACTTAGGCCAACTTGTTCTATGAAATCTTTCCTTTCCATAATATTAGTTTTTATTTAAACAACCAATCAGGTAATTTTGTTTATTCAATTGTGCCCCTTTAATCTAAAAATTTCTTACTGATGTATAACTATTTGAAACCCAAACTTTTGATAAAAATACTTTTTTTACTTGCACTCTCAAGTGGTATGAATTCTGCTTATGCTCAAACAGATTCACTTTTACAATCAATTTTAGTAGATGAAAAAATAGATACTCAGCTTATTGCGCCCTCCAAAATGCTTTTTACGCAACAATTCATTTGGGGAAATAAAGGGTTACTTAAAAATAGATATGGCGGTATAGAAGATTTAGTAGAAAGGAGAAAAATTGACTTAAGAATTAGAAGAAAAATGTTGCAACTACATCAAATAGGTGGCTTTGTAACTTTGGGTGGAATGTTGGCACAAGGAATTATTGGAAGTCAATTGTACAATGGTTCTTATAAATTAAAAGAAACACATGAAAAGTTGGGTATGGCTGTTAATCTTTCTTACGGATTCACTGCAATCAATGGTTTGTTCACTCCGCCATCCACTTTTAAAAGAGATAAAAAAATAACATCAATTAGATTGCATAAATGGCTAGCAGTAGCACACCTATCAGGAATGCTTGCAACAAATATTTTAGCCTCTCAAATAGATAATAATTATGCCCTAAAACCGTATCATCGTGCTGCAGCTTACACTAGCTTTTTTAGTTTAGCCGCAGCCATGGTGGTTATAAAATTTTAAATTATGATTTTACAAATTTTACTTTCATTTATATTGCCTTTGTTCTTTCAAAATCCAAGTTACGAAGCCAATGATTCTTCTATTAGTTATTCAATGCGTCATAAATTACACAGCTGGGAAGGCGTAACTAAAGATTTTAAAGTGGCAACCAAATGGAATGAGCAAAAAAAAGAAATAGAACAAATTTCGATCGTGGTGGGTGTGGCGTCATTCAATAGTGGTCTATCAAGTAGAGATAGCCATATGCTCGAAGTATTAGATGCGTTAACTTATCCTAGAATTTTATTTAGTAGCAGTTCTGTAAAGTATGCTCCAGAAGAAATTATTGTAAAAGGAAAATTACAATTTCATGGCATAGAACGCATGATTGAAGCCACAGTAAAACAAGAGAAAATTAAAAATAAGTGGATATTTAGTGGTCGACTTCCTATTCTGCTAGAGGATTATAAAGTTGAAAGACCTAGTTTATTATTTGTTAAAGTTGACAACCAAGTGCTAATTAATTTTCAAGTAAGTTATAAGGATTCGAAATAGTTTTGAAGCAAGCTTTAAATATTGTCTGGATTAAGAGAGATATACGTTCGCAGGATCATCTCCCACTGCATGAAGCAGAGAAAGCTGGCTTGCTTTATATTATCTTATATGTTTTTGAGCCATCTATGATGGATTATCCTGATACTAGTTTAAGACATTTACAATTTCAGTATCATTCATTAATAGATTTTAATAAACGCTTAGCACCTTATAACAGATCTGTTTTTATTTGTCAAGCAGAGGTGATTAAAGTGTTGGAATTTATTGCTACTCAATATGGAATAGTACATATATTTAGTTATCAGGAATCTGGAATACAAAAAACCTATGACCGGGATCTATCAATTGCAGCCTATTGTAGAAAAAACAAAATAGAATGGAAAGAGTTTCAACGAGATGGAATTGTAAGGGGATTAAACAATAGATCTGGATGGGATAAGCAATGGTATCAAACGATGCATGAGCCCATTATAGTAAATCAATATACCCATGAGTCTTTATCTATTGTAGAAAACCCTTTCGAGCTTGAGTTAGATCTAAAATCTAAATTAGAACTTTATCCTTCCAACTTTCAACCAGCAGGAGAGACTTATGCATTTAAATATCTAAAGTCATTTGTGACAGAAAGGGGAATGAATTATAGCAGACATATAAGTAAGCCCAATGAAAGTAGAATAAGTTGTGCAAGAATATCTCCCTACTTAAGTTGGGGCAATCTTTCAGTTAAACAGGCCTATCAGTTTATTTATCAAAGCTCAAAATCTTTAATCATTAAACGACCGTACACAAGCATGCTCACTAGGCTAAAATGGCATTGTCATTTTATGCAAAAATTTGAAATGGAATGCAGCTATGAAGTACAATGTCTAAATACAGGTTATGAGTTGCTAGCGCATACAAAAGATGAGCAACTAATTGAAGCATGGAAAAAGGGACAAACTGGCTTTCCGCTTATAGATGCATGTATGCGTTGCCTTGAAGCAACTGGGTGGATCAATTTTAGAATGCGTGCCATGTTAGTGAGTTTTTTTTGTCATCATTTATTTCAAGATTGGAGAAACGGCGTATACCATTTAGCCAACTTATTTTTGGATTACGAACCAGGTATTCACTATCCGCAGTTCCAAATGCAAGCGGGTACAACAGGGATGAATACTATTCGTATTTACAATCCTATCAAACAAAGTATAGAGCATGACCCAGATGGGATATTCATTAAAAAATGGGTGCCTGAGCTTGTAAATCTTCCAAGTTCATTGGTCCATGAGCCGTACAAGATGAGTATGATGGACCAAGCATTTTATGAGTTGGAGCTTGGTAAAACCTACCCGATGCCAATTGTAGATCTTGAAGCAGTTGGTAAACATGCACGGGATAAAATTTGGGCTATGAAAAAGCACGAGCTTGTTCGGGCTGAAAATAAAAGAATTCTAGCACGACATTGTCGATAATTGAACGTCAAAATCTTATTTAATCTTATAGATCAAAGCGATATTCCAAAGGAAATTTTTGCCGCCAGTGATTTTTGTCTTTAAGGTTTGGTTGATGGTTGATTGAAGGCTAAAGGGTGACTTCTTATGACTAAGGGTGCCATTGGCTGTAAAGTAGGTGCCCTCTTTTTTATCTAAGTATAAATAATAGACTGCTGGCGTTAAATTCAATTTAAGTTGATCACCCAAAGGAATATTAGCGACACTCAAATATAAATTTACAAAATGGGTGGTTTGAGGACCGTCGTCTTGTAAGCCATTGCCTTGTAAATAATATACCCCGGTGTTTATATTTTTACTCACATTGATATTTGGCGCCAATTCCCAAGCTAAAAATCTTCTTAGTTGATAAATTTCAATTGACTTACTACTTTCAATAATTTGTTTAGGATACCAGTTCACTGCTGGATGAATCCCTGTTCTAAGTGAAAATCTTCCTTTGTGAATGGGTGTATATCGAAACCACAATAACATACTTCCCTTCTTGCCATCTGGGGCCAATCGAATATCTGGTTCAACACTTAAATTGTCTTTTTTCCAACTCATTTGAGTGGTTATTGCTGGGCTATTAAAAGAAAAGGATGGTATAATGGAAAAGCCGTTATTGGTATACCCAATATTTCCAGCATAAACTATTCCAGGTTTTATTGGAGCTGTATTGTTTTGCGCATTTATTTTTAATTGTAAAATAAATAGAAGGATAACTATTATTGATAACTTAATTACTTGATTCGAGTTGCTTTTAATGAACATTTAAATTTCTTTTATCATTAGGAATCCGCAAATATCCCTATTAAAGCTGGTAATTAAGTAACCAATTTTACTGAATTAAATACCATTATTACTGACTTATGTTCTTGCAAAGTAAAGCATACTCCTTATTAAAGAAGTTTGCTGAACAGGAAAACTGGTAACGTCTATCAATTTTTTGGATAGTCTGAATAGCGAGGTGTCTTGAATCCGTTTCAACATAGTATCTACAAAGCATTAAATAATACATAGACAACTCTGTTTTCAAATTGAATGACATACTGGTGTAAAGAAGATTTTCGGTTTGTAAAAGTGTGATGTAATTAAACTTTATAAATTGTTTTTTCGAGCCATGTAGATAAACTAGTTTATAAAAAAATGTGAGCGTTGAAATATTTTCATAGATGTCTGCATTATTGATAATATACCTTTCTAAATAGGTCTTCTCATTTTTTATAATAAAATTCCATGCCGCGATACGTCCTAATAAAATTTGATGAATTTTGTTTGTATATTTTTTTATCTGTTTATTAAGGTTTGTTAGTAAAATAGTATTGCGCTCGATATCATTTTTAATGAAATAAAATTGAATTTTAATACAGGTCGAAAAAATTTCCATATCTGATGATAAGTAGGCAGAACAAGCATTTATCCACTCTCCATAATATCCTTCTAAGCAATCTTCTTCCACATAAAGTTGTAAAAGTACTTGTTGAATTATTTTTGACTCATTGATATGGTCTTTAATAAAACCAATCAAAGCGTTGTTGTTTAATTTAGCAGCAGTATGAATAGGTTGAAAAGCAACATAATATTTATACAATTTTTCTAAATCATTTTCATCAATTTCAATTTTTAAAAATAGAGAAATAAGTTCTATTCTGCCTTTTTTAATGAACAAGTCAATTAGAGATCTTATTTGATAAATATTTTCCCAGTGTGCCTCATTGAGCAACGGGAAAACTTCTTTCAGAATATTTTCATCAATTTCGTCAGCTACATCTAATAAATGTAAATTTTCATGAATAAAATCTCTATTTAAGTTGAATCGATAAGCCCTTAGTGCTATAAAATCTTTAAATCCAATTAATCTAGACAACAAGTTGACAGTGTAAAGACTAGGGAAGGTTGAGTTTGGTAAAATTTTGAAAAATCTTCGAAGCGTATTATAACTGATTAAAATATTTACTTCCTTAAATATAATCTCAGACAGTATTGCACAATCATTTGCTGAATTAATTTTTACATTAAATTTTTCTTCAATAGAAGTTCGTAAAAACGCACGCTCTTCTTCACTTATTTGAACAGATTTTGGCATAGCAATACTCTCAAAACAATATTAAGCTAAATGTAGGATAAAATAGATAAAACTCTATTTGTACTATTTTGTACTGTTGTTAATTCTCACATAACAGCTAATCTTGTAGAAGCAATTACAAACGTATTAAATAAAAATATAATTGTTTAAATGATATTACTACTACCTTATTATAAGGCTTCTTGGGGGAGAAGTTATTTATAATATTGGTAGTAGTTATCAAAATAATTAGCAGAACAATCATAAACGCCCATTTTATTAAACATATTATTAGAATATAAACTAAGTAGACTAGTTTTATACCTAAATTTTTATAATGGCTGTTTTGATTTTCTTGTTACTGCATTGGTATCTTTCTTTATTTGGACAAACTTTCTACCTACATCGTTACGCGGCGCACAAAATGTTTAGTATGACCCCTTTTTGGGAGAAGTACTTTTATATCTTCACTTGGGTCACACAAGGCACTTCTTATTTAAATGCACGTGCATATGCTATTTTACATCGCATGCACCACGCCTATAGCGATACAGAGAAGGATCCACATACTCCTCATTTCTTCAAAGAGGTCTTTACGATGATGATGCATACAAAAAGAGTATATCATGGTGTTTTACATGGTACAATAGAGATAGAAAAACGATTCGATAAAAACTTTCCTGTGTATGAAAAAATTGATAAGGTAGCAGATCATATCGCTGTTAGGTTATTATTCGCGGGATTGTATATTTTGTTTTATGTTTTCTTTGCCACTTCATGGTGGATGTACTTATTATTACCCATCCACTTTTTAATTGGTCCTATACAAGGAGCCGTTGTAAACTGGGCTGGGCATAAATATGGATACCGTAATTTTCCTGGTGAAAAAGACCATTCAAAAAATACGTTGATTGTAGATTTCCTAATGTTGGGAGAATTGTTTCAAAACAATCATCATCATGCTGGTGCAAGACCTAATTTTGCAGCAAAATGGTGGGAAATTGATCCCGTGTATCCTATAATCAAGCTATTTGATAAGCTGGGTATTATCAAATTAATCCCTCTGAAATATACAAACTAAGTGTCTTCTAAAAAAGCAATCATTATTGGCGCTGGAGTGGGTGGTATGGCAACTGCCATACGACTCAACTTGCTTGGGTATACAGTACAGGTTTTTGAAAAAAACGATTACCCAGGTGGTAAATTGAGTCATTTTGAAATTAATGGATACAGATTCGACGCTGGCCCAAGTTTATTTACTTGCCCTTATTTAATAGAAGAGTTGTTTGCTTTGGCAAATGAACCTATGGCTCCTTATTTTGAGTATGAAAAAATCGATGTGGCATGTCATTATTTTTATGATGATGGAGTTTGCATTAAAGCATACACTAACAAAGATGCTTTTGCAGCCGAGTTGCAAGAGAAGACAAATGAACCCACTAAAAATTTGTATCAATATTTACACAATGCATCTTCGGCGTATAACCATATTGGTCTCATTTTTTTACGACATTCTTTACACGCCTTAAAAACAATTTTTACTGCACCCATCATTCAAGCTATTGGTAAGCTGAAACTTTCTTATCTCGTTCAATCTTTAAACGATTATAATGAAGCCTCTTTTAAGTCACCTAAACTAGTACAGTTATTTAACAGATTCGCCACATACAATGGAAGTAACCCTTACAAGGCACCTGCCATGTTATCTTTAATCTCCCATCTAGAACATAATGAAGGCGCATTTTATCCTAAAGGGGGGATGATCAGCATTACTAATGCGCTGTATCGTTTAGCATTAAAATTAGGTGTTCAATTTACTTTTGGACAAGCAGTTCAACAAATCATCACGGAATACAACCAAGTGAAAGGTGTAATAGTTGAAAACGAACAACAAGATGCAGAGATTGTAGTTAGCAATATGGATGTATACTTTACTTATAACAACTTATTGAAGGATTCAAATAAGGCAACGAAAGTAAAAAAACAAGAAAGAAGTAGCAGTGCTTTAATTTTTTATTGGGGTATGAGTAAGACTTTTCCTTCATTAGACTTACACAATATCTTTTTTAGTGCAGATTATAAAGCTGAATTTGATGCCATCTTTACTACAGGAAAACCATTCAATGATCCAACAGTGTATGTGAATATCACCAATAAATTAGAGCCAGGCAAACATGCTCCTTTAGGAAAAGAAAACTGGTTTGTGATGGTGAACGTTCCAGCAAATACAGGTCAAGATTGGACCGTTTTAGAGCAGTTTTATAAAGAAGCCATTATCAAAAAATTAAATAAAGTATTGGGCGATAATATTGAATCTTATATAGAAGTGTCCGAGGTTTTATCACCTGTGACCATTGAGTCAAAAACGGCTTCTTATATGGGTTCACTTTATGGCACTAGTTCTAATAGCAAAATGGCAGCGTTTATGCGACATCCTAATTACAGCAAGACAACTAGTGGCCTATACTTTGTTGGAGGAAGTGTACATCCTGGGGGTGGCATACCGCTTTGTTTATCAAGTGCTGCAATCGTATCCAATTTAATTCAAGATAAATACAAAGACCATTCTTAATAGCACAATGCCTTATATAAAAAAACATAGCCCACTTTATCTAGCCTTACTATTTCATTTTACTGGTGTGCTAGGTATTTTATTTACGCCCTATAAAGACTGGTTTGTCAATAGCACTCCACTTGTTTTATTGACTATGTTTATTTTACTTGCAAAAACCCAAATTAAATTAAGTAAAGACTATATCCTGTTTTTCTTGATTGCTTTTGTAATCGGCATGGCCACAGAAATAATCGGCGTCAATACTGGACTACTTTTTGGCGATTATCAATATGGTCCAGTATTAGGTCCAAAGATATTCGGTGTCCCATTGTTAATAGGATTAAATTGGTTTGTGATTGTATTTTGTTCGGGATCTTTATTGACCCAATGTGTTGATCTAATCGAAAGGAAGTTGAATGTCAATATAACAGTAGCTGCCTCAACCTTTATTGTGGTATTAGGTGGCGCAGCTATTGCAACCTGCTTTGATTTTATATTAGAACCTGTAGCGGTTAAATTACATTTTTGGTCTTGGGATAGAGGCTATATCCCTTTATTTAATTATGGTTGCTGGTTTATTATCAGTGCCATTTTGCTATGCATTAAAATGTATCTTAAAAAAATGCGTGTGAATACATTTGCTACAAGTTTATTGATTATTCAGGCTATGTTTTTTTTAATGCTTAATTTGTTTTTGTAAAACAACTATTTTATCTCCTATGATAAAAATTGCTTTCAGTCCTATCTATTTTCATCCACTTCCAGAAGGCCATCGCTTTCCTATGTTAAAGTATGAGCTTATACCAGAACAATTACTTCATGAGGGAACGATCAGTCATGAAAATCTATTTGTTCCAAATAAATGCGACAAAGTTGAGATCTTGCGAACACATGATGCAGCATACTATGACAAATTAATCAATCAACAGTTAAGTGCTTCAGAGCAAAGAAAGATTGGCTTTCCACAATCACCAGCATTGATTGAACGTGAATTAATCATTACGCAAGGGACCATTGATTGTGCTTTGTTTGCTTTAGAACATGGATGTGCATTGAATATTGCAGGGGGAACACATCATGCATTTGCCGAAAGAGGGGAAGGATTTTGTCTTTTAAATGATATGGCTATTGCATCCAATTACCTTCTTCATAGAAATCTAGTCAAAAAAATATTGGTAATCGATTTGGATGTACATCAGGGAAATGGTACCGCAAAGCTAATGGAGCAGGTTGATTCTGTTTTTACGTTTAGTATGCATGGCAAAAACAATTATCCATTTCATAAAGAAACATCGGATTTAGATATCCCACTTCCTGACGGCATCACTGGAAAGGAGTATTTAAAAATTTTAGACCAAACATTATCGATGTTGTTAGATACCGTACAGCCCGATTTTATTTTTTATTTATCTGGAGTGGATATTTTAGCTACCGATAAATTTGGGAAGTTTAATATCAGTATCGAGCAATGTAAGCAAAGGGATGAGTTGGTTTTAAAAATGGCATATGACAATAAGATCCCTGTAGCCATTGCCATGGGAGGCGGTTATTCCCCAGATATCAATGATATTCTACAGGCGCATTGCAATACGTTCAGAGCAGCAGCTAATTTATTCTAGATGAAAACATATAGCTTTAAAAAATTATAACCCCTACTATGAATACAATGTACCAATCAGTTAATGTTTTTAATGAACCTTTAATGGTTTGCGGGACAAGTCCAATGACCGGAGCATATAGAGATGGCTGTTGCAACACGGGCGTCCATGACAGCGGCACCCATACGGTGTGTGCAGTTGTGACAGATGCGTTTTTACAATATTCAAAAAGTCAAGGCAATGACTTAACTACGGATTATCCAGCGACTGGTTTTAAAGGTTTAGTGGAGGGAGATAAATGGTGCCTTTGTGTAACTAGATGGATAGATGCCTATCGAGCAAATGTGGCACCACCACTTATCTTAAAGGCAACGCATATTAAAACTTTGGAGTCAATTTCATTAAAAGAACTATTAAAGTTTGAGTATCAATCAGCCACTAATGAATAATATAGTGTGGGCTAAACCAATACTAAACTGAAAAATGTTTTAATGTCGGTCGCCTTTCCAAGTACCACCATATCGGTAGTCCTTTTCAGTTTTAGCCTTATTACAGCAATTAGTGCATACAAAAATCCAAATTTTACCTTTGGCTATTTGGATCCTATAAAGAATACTTGCCTCTTGTTTACATAAAGCACATATTTTTGTTTTCATCTTGATAAAAGTAATCTATACAATTTTATTATTTGCTTAATTTTCGACCTAATTTCACCTAATACATGAAAATTCAAAAGCAACCAGAACAGCATATAGTGCTCAATCAGATTTCTTATACTTTAGAAGAAATAGAAAAAGACTGTTGGATAAGACTCGTAAATGGCGCAGTTAAAAGTAGAGATGCCTTTCATACTCCCGCTGTTGCTACTATTAGTAATGGCGAAGTGCAAATGCGAACTGTTGTTTTGAGAAGAGCCTTACCTTTAATAAAAGTTTTACGTTTTCATACTGATATCCGAAGTAATAAATGGAAAGAGCTTGAATTGACTCCAGCAATTAGCCTCTTGTTTTACGACGCATCTTCTCGAATTCAGTTAAGAGTAAAAGGAAAAGTTACATTACATTATAATGATGCGATTACTTTAGAAGCTTGGAAAAATACAAATTTATCTAGTAGACGTTGTTATTTGACTCCATTTACACCTTCTAGTTTTTCAGAAACGCCTACTAGCGGATTACCAGTGGAGATAGAACAAGAAAACTTTACCTTAGAAGAAAGTGAAGCAGGAAAACAATATTTTGGCATTGTTTCTACACAGGTTGAGTCAATAGAATGGCTATGGTTAAACCATGCAGGTCATCGAAGGGCTTTTTTTGATTATGTCAATGAAAGCTATAATTGGATGATACCTTAATTAAAAATATTCTTTATACTTAAATAAAGTAATGATTAAAAAAATATTAATAGTTGGGCAATTTGAAAAGGCAGTTTTGGACAGAGATGTCTTAAAATTGGTAATAACAATTTTATTACTTTTTATTTCATATTGCTGTTATTCACAAAATGACAGTATAAGTAAAATTCGTTTAAGTGGTTATCTTGAAACCTATTATAGCTATGACTTTTCTAATCCTTTCAACAATGAAAAACCAGACTTTAACTACAACTATAAAAAGCACAACCAATTAAATATTAACCTAGCTTTTATTAAAGCAAGTTTTCAAAACAAACAACTAAGGTCTAATTTGGCATTGATGACTGGTAATTATGCCATGTACAATTTAAGTGCCGAACCAAATTGGGCAAAGCCACTATTGGAGGCCAATGTAGGCTATAAGCCATTCAAAGATCACAATTTCTGGATTGATGCAGGTGTAATGCCTTCGCATATTGGTTTTGAAAGCGCTATTGGTAGTGATTGTTGGAATTTAACTAGAAGTATTTTAGCGGAGAACTCTCCTTACTATGAAACTGGTTTAAAATTCAGTTACAATAATAAAAAACAAGATCTATACTTTGCATTTCATTTTTTAAATGGATGGCAGAAAATTGAATTATCGCAATTAAATCAAAAACCAAGTGTTGGTGCGCAAATCACTTATAAGACCGGCAATGCCCTAACATTAAATTATAGTAATTTTATAGGTAATATAAAATTGGGCGATCTTAAAAAGCTAAGAACATTTCATAATCTATATGGAATCTACGAAGCAACTCCTAAACTGTCTTTCATTTTTGGTTTTGATATTGGTACTCAAAAAGGAGTAGGTACAAAAACTCAAGTTTGGTATACACCAGTAGTTATTTCTAAAATTAATTTGAGTGATAAAAGTAAAATTGCTGGAAGGCTAGAATATTATAACGACAAAGATCAGGTAATCATTGCTACTTCAACCCCAAATGGCTATCAAACACTTGGTGCTTCCATCAATTACGATTATCAAATTGCACCAAAAGTAATGTTTCGATCAGAGTTGAAAAAGTATCGATCGAAAGATCCCATTTTTAGATATACAGATGGAAGTAATAATCAAACAGCTGCGACAATGGCTTTTATCGTAAAATTATAGATCTATATGCTTGGTAAAAAGCGTGATATTAGTTGAACAATTTGAAGATGCTTTTCCAGATAAATTAACAGTTTTGTAGTATTAATGCATCTCTGATCTTAATAGTTTCAATAGTTTTTCATTGTTCTTTTTTGCAATCAATAAACTAGTACGATAAACAAATAAATAGTTATAATATTTTTGTACTTCATAAATAAATTCATCTGAACTTATGTCTTTTTTTGTTTTGTTCAAGCTCAACATGAAGTTTTGATAATTATCACCATTGTTAATTTCATACTCACTTGAAAATTTTGTATAATCTCTAATTAATTTGCCAAGTCCAATCGGGAAATAATTATTAAATACTATACCCACTTGATCAAAAAACTCATTAGCTGCTTCTATAGCTTTAAAATCTACCTCATAATAATTTGCCAAAGCATCTTTCAACTCCCCTTCATCTACATAGCTTAATAAGCCACTTGACTGCATATTTTTAAATGAACTATTATTCACGTAAAGGGTTGTAGAATAAGCAATAAATTGCTGGGTATTTATTATTGAATCAATTAATTGTGCTTGGTTGATTTTATTTGTTTTTGCGAGATACAGGTAGTTGTTAATTCTATTAAATCTTTTGATACAGCTGTCTTCTACCGCAATTACTGCAGAAATATCAGCTGAATCTGCTTGTAAATCTTTTAATATAGCAATCTTATTTTGCTCTACCCGATGGTTCATGATCTGATGTTCTCTTAAATTTTCTGCGAGAAATCCTAATGTAACTGCTGCAAATAACATAACAAACTCTAAAATATATTCAGACCATTTCTTTTTATGTGTTGGATGATGTGGGTGGTGTACTTCCATATTTTAATATTATAGTTGAAAATAAGCTAATGTTCTCAATTCTACATCTTTTACTCCTGTCATATCCGTTTTCTCTTAAAACAAGCTAAACACCTCACCATCTTGGTTAGGACTTAACTCATATCGAAAAGGGCTATACCTTTCTTTATTTGATAATTAATAGGCTAAAAGATTTGTAGTTAGTCTTGTAATTAGGTATTTGTCCAAATTGAAGACTAAATAATGTTCCTTTAGCCGTTTATGGAACATATTCAATGGCTTTTAAATCATATCCCTTTGTATTGAAGTATAACTTCGGATTTCAAAACACAAAAACATGAAAAAACTATTTCTTTTTGTAATCATTTTGATTACATCTGCTACAAATCTAAAAGCACAAACAATTTTCACTTATTATGCATTTAATGTAGAACCTAAAGACGCAAACACGGTTTTAAACTTATACAAAGAGTATTTTTCAAATAAACCTTCAGCTTTAAATGGTATTACAGTTTCATTATACCAGAACCATTTTGCTGGAAAAGATGTCCCGACACATGAAATAGTATTTACAGGAACGCCTGAAAATCTTGGTGCAGCATATGATTCAAAAAGTACAGATGCATGGTCTTTACTTCAATCTGAATTATCGAAATATACCACAGAAGTTAATGCCGGAATGGGCGAGAGCTTATCTGTATTTGGAGATGCAAATTCTGAGAAATATCCAATTCAGGACGTATATTTAATAAGTATAAAAGATAAAAATCTGTTTAAAGCTAAATTTGATGCATTTTGGAGTAAAAATAATTCCAAAGATGCTCGTATGTCATTTGGAAGTTTAAATACTAATGGCGCTGACGGAGTAACAAATTACGTAGTTAGAAGCTATAAAAACTTTACAGATGAATTTACAGATGATGCCTCTAGTTTAAATGGTTATTCTGAATATATGAATTCTGTAAAAGATATTAGAACTGTGATAACTACTCGTACAAGAATATTATTAGGTAAGTGGTAATGTATAATGAAAATTATAGACGAAATTAATTAAAAAGAGGCTCCTAGCAATAGGGGCCTCTTTTGGTTTATTAGTGTGATAATAGTTTCATCACTTCATCTCCATCCCGTTTTCTCTCTAAAAAATATAAATTCTTACTCCTTATTTGTTGTTGACTGAATTATCTAGATATAAACTAATGGTCCATCCTGTAAATCCAGCAACTAACCCACCAGCAAGCGTATCAGTTAATACACCTACAATATCAATGTAAACAGTGGAGGTTCCAAAAGAAGAAAAATTTATATAAGCTGCCATCAATAATCCAACTAAAACAGATAGTGAAGTTCTATTTTTCAAGCCCGTCACTTTGGATTTTTCTAAGATATAGGATAATAAAAAACCAAAACAAAGAGATCCTAGGATTATAGACCAAAAAATCATTTCGTCGTCTTTTCTGAAAATGCTCTGATTAGTATGTGATTGCATCGTATTCATTAAAAGAACACCGTACACAATCCACCCCAAGAAAAAATGTACGATGCTGCCAATTAAGCCAGCAACGATTAACTTGTTTGTTTTCATGGTATGAAGTTTTTGTTACTATAATTTAACTCTTTTTTTAAAATTGTTCAATATTAGTTTCAAAGTATTCATTCATAACAGATTCTCAATGAAATAAAAAGTATAAAATAAAATTATATTTTACCTATTCGAACCCATTTATTGGTGATACTTTTGAATATACTTTATTGCAGCTATACACATCATTTCTAAAAAGTCATTGTAATATCTTACTACATAAATATTGATGAACTCTTTCACACTTTCAACAACACTAGTAGTTTTATTTTTTAAGGCATAAATCCTAAATGGTAACTATTTTAAATTGTAAAATAGTTAAAACTTGGCAAGATTTACCCCAAACAAAAAGGGTCTACGCTTTTAACAGCATAAACCCTTGATAATATTGCCTTTCGGCTGTGGGCCCACCAGGGCTTTAGAGTTTATTTTAATCACATTTGTTAGACTCTATCATAAGATTGTGAGTCAATCAATTTGGCAGGAGTTATAGTGAAAAGAATTTAGATATCAATGCTACTATGACCTAGATTAGCACTATTTTCAAATCCAAGATAAGATTAAAGATATTTCTAACAAAAAAGGCCATCACTTCTGATAGCCTTTATGTGGACTTATATTATATACTAATGCATTTAATACCAGTTTCAAATCATATAAAATAAACTGAAATAAAACAGCTTAATTTATTAAAGATGCCGAAAGGCTAAATGTCATCCTGTTTTTCTTCTTTCTTTGCAGGAGCTTTGTATGCTCTTTTTATTACTTTCAAGTCCTTAAAGTATCCAATGGTTGCAATGTCAACATAAAGACCAACTCCTCCTCTTTTAACTTTCCCCAGCATTTTATCAACAATGAAAGAGGAGTATTTCATATTGTTTATAAACATCTCAGCTGTTTCACCATTCACTTCTATCCTCATTGTTATCCATTCTTTCAATGCCACTGGTGCAGAACCTTCATAAGAACCAGGAGGATAATTCTTTCTCAATGTTTCAAATTTAAAATTAGGATATGAGAAATATTGAACAGCATGGTTTCTAAACATTTGATTAGATGCCCTACCAACTTTTGGTCGCAAATAAATGGACTCAAATGCAGAGTCGTTGGGAGCAATTCTATAGTACAAGCCAATAAAACCAGCAGCTGCAGGAAAAGGTGATGGGTCTTGGATTTGACTATACATCTTAATCTCAATAGTTCCATTTTCAAAATCATCTAGTCCTACTAGTTTTGCATAATGCTTTTCATCTACTGTTGCCTCTAATCTATTCGCATCAAATGGCAATGACTGCAAATTCCTCTCTATTTTAAGGACGTTTTCACCTTGGAACTTAATTATTGAACCAGTTACATTATGTAATTCAAATTCTTGTTTACCCAACTTTAATATTTTTTGAGCAGAAATTGATGGTATAAAAAACAATAGAAATAAAAATGTACTAACAATCTGTTTATAGTTTTTCATGATTTATTTTTTAAATAGTCCAGCGCCATATTCTGAGCCAAGTGAACCAGCTTTAATGTGTAAAAAATATTTACTTGTTTGGTCTTCTATAATATCAAGCTGACCTGTTTTAAACTTCTTGAAATCTTTATTAGATTTTACTTTATTACTTAAAGACGGTGTGCCAAAATCTAGAGGACCACCACCCTTATTTACAAAGCTATTATAGCCTACTAATAATGAATTTGTTACTTCAAAAGATTCTTTTTCATCTTTATCTAATACCCATAACACATTTACGTTAGAAGCAACATTGTTATAAAATTTAAAATCACTACTTGTAGACCAAGTCCAGACAGCAGCTCCGTACATGTTTAAAAATAAATTATGATGCATTTGGCTTTTATCAGATTTTTTGTTCCACATTACTACACCATCTTTAACCCCATAGAAAACACAATGATTAACATTTAATTCTGTACCACTTGCTAAAACGCCTAAATGATTGGGCAGTGCAAATTTATTTCCCAAAAACAAACATTGAGTAATTACTAAATCTGATAAGTCCTTTCCATCCCAAACTATAGGGTAATTTCTAATTAAAACTCCCTCTTTAGGTAATTCGTGAACAGGCTCGCCCAAAATTCTTAAACCTTGAATGGTTACATGGCTTGTCTGTATTAAAATTCCATAATTTGAACCACCAGTGACTTCATTCTTGTTATTTCTATCCAAATTAAATGGCATTGAAGAAATAATAATTGGCATCTTGCCAGGCTCCCAAAGTGAATCATTTGGCAATATTTCTGCAGTAATAGTAAGCCTAGCATCTTTACTAAAGTTCCAATTTATTGGGTTAAAATCAGCTGTTTCATTTAAATCATACAACCCTTCAGATAGTATAATTTTAATAGAACCACTACCGTTTAATTTATTTATTTTTTTAGCGGCTGCTTGTAAGGTTTTAATCGGACTCATAAATGAGCCGTCATTCATGTCACTTCCATTTATCGGATTTATATGAATTAGTACTTCATTATTTGATAAGTTCTGCGCATGTGCATAGAAAAAAACGAAGAAACTTAATAGAGCGAGTAATCCGCATTTTGATATTTTCATATATAAGTAGTTTTAGAACAATTTTTCAGCTGGTGGTGTGGCACCTGCCAATCTTAAATAAACAGTTGTTTGACCACGGTGATGTGTTTGATGTTCAAAGCATTTGTTTACTGCTTGTTCTCTACTCATATCAAATTGACCGAATAACTTAATGTGCTCTGATAGTTTTGAACTAGGATATTTTTGAATTGAGTTTATAGCAAAATCATAAGCTGCTAATACCTTAGAAGTAACAGATGCCTTGTTAGTGTCATTTGATTTTTCCAAATCAGACGCTGTTGGCTTTTCGTCAGTTGCAGAGGCAACAAATCCATAAATTGCATCGCTCAAGTGTAAAACCTGACCAGCAAACGAACGCATTTCTTTTGTTGGCTTCAATGAATAGCCACTTTCAGGCATTGCATCTAAATATTCTTTTGTATACACCTTTGCTCTTTGCCACTCTTTAACAAGTGTCTCATTTGAAGTCTGTGCTTGTAAATTTCCCATTATTAAAATGGTTGTTAAAAGAGATAAAAATAATTTCATGTTTTTTGTATTTTATGTTGTGTCAAAATTAAATTAATCAGTATACATTTGTAACTGATATAGTAAATACAAGTAACCAAAAGGTAACCACAATTATGAGTAGTAAATTTATTTCCAATCCTTTGAATTGCCCTGTAACCCGAACAATGAGTATCATTGGAGGTAAATGGAAGCCTATTATATTAAACTGCATTGGTGATAGGACTATCCGTTTTGGTAAGCTCAATCAAATTATCCCTTCTATTTCAAATAAAGTGTTGGCTAGTGAATTGAAAGAATTAGAACAATACGGGTTGGTGCATCGTATTGAATTCACTGAAATGCCTCCTAGAGTTGAATACTCTTTAACAAAATCAGGAAAATCTTTACTTCCGTTATTACACGAGCTTGCCAATTGGGGTAATACGCATACTGCAAAAATGATAATTAAAGAGTATGCTTAATTTTTACTTGGAATAGTTATATTCTTAAGATTTAATAAGACTAAGTAGGACTTGAAACTTTTGCGTTTATAAAGCTAACAGTCTGTTCTTTAATACTTTAAAGTAGTCAATTTTGTAATGTTATTATAATAGCACTAAAAAAAGCACTTGAAATACCTGCTTTAATGAATGCTTATTCCTCCAACTAACTGATGTGTAAAAAGACTCAAATTCGTCTCAAACTCAATGGCAATACCCCCAAACAAAAAGGGTCTACGCTTATAAAAGCATAAACCCTTTAAAATGTTGCCTTTCGGCTGTGGGCCCACCAGGGCATGATCCTGGGACCCCCTGATTATGAGGGTTTCTGGTGTTATTCTATACCTTTTCTTTTATTGATAATCAATAGGATACAAGATTGAAATAGATTTATATTTCTCATAATTCACCTCTTTTAACCCTTTTTTAGTGAAAACTTGGCCGGGAACCTGGCCGGGAATTATTTAAAACAATGAGTAATTAATTTTTTAATTCCTCAATTTTCATTTTCAACTTATCAAAAGAATACCTGTCTGAATTATTTTTCCCGATATATCTAAATACCTCTTCGCCTTTTTTATTTAGAATAATCAAAGCTGGGTAATGAACTACTTGTCCATGAAATTGGTAACCATTTGGAATATTTAATTGATCTGCTAATTGGGCATCTTTATC
>JACCDJ010221993.1_pt1 | contig 55927 bp, 54 predicted proteins | sample 7444481 | NCBI WGS metagenome assembly JACCDJ01 (sample SAMN15323435, study PRJNA562643) | freshwater metagenome | isolation source: river surface water | place: USA:Blue River Watershed | collected 2017-08-15
AAAAGATTTATTACTATATTTGCATCCCAATTTTAGAAAAGATGAAAGACGGAATTCACCCAGAAAACTATCGCTTAGTGGTTTTTAAAGATATGTCCAATGAATATGCATTCCTTGGAAAATCAACAATTAATACCAAAGAAACCATCCAATGGGAAGATGGCAATGAGTATCCCTTAGTAAAATTGGAGATCACTCACACCTCTCACCCATTCTTTACTGGAAAATCCCAGTTGGTGGATACAGCAGGTCGTATCGACAAATTCAATAGCCGATACGCAAAATTCAAGAAATAATTTTTTTGATGATAGATTTGAAAAGGGGCTTATTGCCCCTTTTTCTTTTGATATCGAGGATGAAAGATTAGAATTTCTTCCTTAAGTCTTTGACGATCTAGGTGTGTATAAATTTCCGTGGTTGTGATTGAAGCATGGCCAAGCATTTCTTGAACTGACCTTAAATCCGCACCCGCTTCTACCAGATGCGTGGCAAAAGAATGTCTAAAGGTATGTGGTGAAATCTCCTTCTGAATCCCTACTTGTCTTGCTTGACGTTTAACGATATTCAACACTGTCATCCGAGTTAGTGCGTGTCCTCGGAAATTCAAAAACAATATATCCTCGGCACTTGGTGCAATTTGCAGGTGTCTTCTATCAGCTTCGATATAATGAAAAACCCACTTTATCGCCCAATCTCCAACAGGTACCAAGCGCTCTTTGTTTCCTTTACCCACAATTCTCAAATAGCCCTCATCCCAATGACATTGGGATATTTTCAAACTCAGCAACTCACTTACTCGTAATCCTGAACTGTACAGCAATTCCAGCATTGCTCGATCCCGATGGCCCAATGTTTTTGACAGATCAACAGAGTCAATTAATCTTAGAACCTCATCTTGGTTTAAAATGTCTGGAAGATATCTGCCTAATTTTGGCGCCTCTATCAACTCCATAGGATCCACTTTGATATAACGTTCCAAATAGAGATAATGAAAGAAAGAACGCAATGTGCTGATCATCCGACTTTGACTTGAGGCTGCCATTTCATCAGAAACACAATTCTTAAAAAACATCCTCACATCAGCCGTATCCCAAGTTGAAATAGACCTTCCCACTTCTTTGGCATAAGACATGGCTTTTTTCAAATCAAATACATATGATTCAACCGAGCTCGCCGCCAATGCGCGCTCCAGCCGCAAATAAGTTATAAATTCCTTGAGAAGTAAGTTATCATTCATGTCTCTATAAAAAGCGAAAACCCTCTTGCGAGGGTTTTCAGACAACATTACCTAAACAAATTCTATTATAACCAAAGTACTTATGCAAGCCGTTGCTCACTCATAAGTATATCTTAATCCCTATTGCACCCACTTCTGTTGGGTAATCATCAGGGCTTCTTGAACAGAAATTCTATTGCCATTTTGATAAGCCGTAACGAAAGGCCCTGGCAAGTTGGGACATTCAGCCTTCAAACTTTCACGTTTTCCGCGTGCATCGCTGTATGTACCAAAAGATCCAATCATCCATTTCATCCAACCATCATGGTTCACAACCTCTTTTTCATCCTGAACCCCGAACTTATCCTTCCATTCTTGCTCAGACACTCGTCTGTGATTAGCTAAAATTTGAACTTTAAACGAGACTTCATCAGCTTTAGAAGCAGTGGATTTGGACACCGAATTAATTGGTCTTGAACTTTTATTCGATGTTGGCGCTTCAGTATTTGCCTCCACTTTCTGAGTAACCTCAATTTTAGGTTCAACGTAAACTTCCGTAGTTTCTGACTTGATCTGGGTCTCCACTTTTGGCTCCGTTTGCGTTGGACTTTCTATAGCTCCCTTCTTTTCAGAAACTGCGGAACTACCCGCCAGAATAATCGGAACCTCTCGTGGTTGGTTGTCTACAGTAAAACTTAATTTCCCATCTATGGTTAATCCTTCTTCAGGCATCGAGGCACATTTCACCTTGTACTTAAGAACAACCGTTTCGGCCGCTGGAACTTCAAACCAAACAAACTTAATCGTAGAACCATCAACTGTAACCGTTGCGCCCGCACTTTGAAATTTAGACAATGTGCACCCTGAGGATGCCCACTCCTGAATTTTCAAAAATCCCTTCATTCCATTGAGGTGCAAAACCAACTCAACTAAAAATTCATCCTCTTTCTTAGTCACGGTTCGCTCACAAGACGGCAAATCGTTATTGGCATTTAGAAAGGAGTGAAAAGACTGTTCTATTACATCTTCATCATTTGCATTTTGGTTCACCTGAACAGACCCATTGATGATTTGGTTGTCAATAGCTATCTCCTTCTTTTTGTTGTTTTGAACAAATGAAAACACCCCTTGCAATTTCTCCAATGTGGTACTTCCCTGCAGATGGACCAATTGATATGTGATATCAAAATGATCTACATCTGGGAGATTCATCCACACGAACCTCATCTTTTTTTCCGAAAAAGTAAAAGAAGCTCCTTTGGTCTCAATCGCTTTGGCGGCGAAACCTTCTGGAACATTGATTTCCAACATGGCAAATCCTTCAATGTCAGATTTGTTAACTTTAACTTTAATCACTGATATGCCATTGGCCCCAATCACTGCTGGAATCTCCTGGCGCACCGTAGGTTCATCCCAAGAGAACAGAGATGCAAATACCAACAATAAAAGGTGTAACGTAATGATTAAAATTCTCATATTATGAGTTTTGTCGAAACAAAGGTGAATTTTCTCTTGGCATGTTTTTAGGTTTGTTTGAACATTTGCAAACAGCAAAATGTGAATTATGAAAACCCTATCTCAAAAAGTTCAACAAGTCAAAAACGTCTACAAAAGATTGGATGCTCACATTGATGCCTTGCAAAATGAATCTGGTTTGCGTTGTATCTCAGGATGTGGACAATGCTGTAAAAAACCGGACATTGAAGCATCTCCTGTTGAGTTTCTTCCATTGGCATTGGAATGGTTTGATGCAGGCATTCATTGGGAACAATACGATAAATTACAATCACAAACAGACCCTACATGCTTTGTTTTTAGGCCGCATGTAACTTCCTTTGGTGGACTGTGTAACGCCTATCCCAACCGCGGGCTTATTTGTAGGTTGTTTGGATATTCAGCACGAATTAACAAGGAGGAAGTTAAAGAGCTGGTGACTTGTAAAATTTTAAAAGAAGAGATGCCAAATGAAGTTTCGATTGCCTCCAATTCCAAGAAAAATCTTCCCGTGATGGTACATTATCACACCAGAATGTCCTCCATCGATATACAACTTAACGATAGAATGCCCATTAATCAAGCCATGCAAAAAGCTATTGAGACGGTTGCGGCCTACTACGCCTATAGAAAGCGAAGAAAATCCAATAAGGTTTAATGCATTGTTAAAAGAATACTGGCTGAACTAGATCAGATTTAATCTTGATAAAAATTCAGTTTATGGTCTCAAAAAAAATCATCCTTTCATGTGCAATTGTAATCTTGTCTCTACCGCTATTTGCTCAGGTAAGTGAATCGTTTATCAATCAAAATGCCTGGGTAAACTGCACAATCAATTGGAGCCTTTTTCCAAAGTGGTCATTATACCAAGAGGTTCAATGGCGAAGAAATGAATACTTTGCCCATCCGCAACAAACGCTACTGAGAGTTGGACTAACGAGAGAGCTAGGTTCAGGACTCTCTGCAACAGCCGGATATGGTTACATATACACCTCCGCATATGGCGCAATTCCAGCCAAGAGTGCATTTACAGAGCACCGAAGTTGGCAGCAATTACAACAAAAAAACACGCATTCAAAATTTGAATTCATAACAAGATTGCGCCTTGAGCAAAGGTGGGTAGAATCTCCCTCCGCCGTTCACATCAATAATGCACAATTTCAGGCAGGAGATTTTTTGTTTAGTTACCGAGCTAGGTTTATGGAAAAAATAAATTTTTCGCTCTATGCCAAAGACGACACATTTAAAAACCATTGCTTGTATTTGACTTTGATGGATGAATGTTTTGCATCCTTTGGAACCAATGTAACTACCAATATTTTTGATCAGAATCGCGCATTCATCGGACTTGGATATATCATTCCTCAATTAGGCAGATTGGAAATTGGGTATCTCAATCAAACAATCAATAAAGGCTTTGCCAATCTCGAAGAAAATGGCATTTCACGCATAGTGAACAAAAGGGAAGTCAATCACACGCTGTCCATTTCATTAACCACGACTATCAAAACTTGGAAGGAAGAAAAAAAATAATAGCAAGGCAACCCCTACGTTGCAATACGTCATACATGTGGTTTCCCAGCCAAGTGCTGGTTTCAATTTTCCTTGCAGGTTTAATTAAAGGGGCTTCGGCCCCTTAATTATTTCAATTCAAAGAAGTCTGTTGATAAAAGCTCAGGGATGACAACATCTCCCAGAGTCTCATCGTTATTTTCGCTCATGATGCGCAAGTACCTTTTTCTCATATTACTTCTTTCCTTCTTATCCACTTTGAGCGGACAAGAGAAAATACGCATCGGCATTCTTGCCAACAAAAGTTTGCAAGAAATACAATTTAAAATAATTGGAAACGGTGCGTTTGTGAACGACCAAGCTCGCACATGGATTCAATCAGAGAATAGCCTAATTACAATCAGTAATAACAGTGGCCAGGTGAAATTTCAGTGTGATAGCACAACAGTTACCGCGTCTAAAATCACACTTCAAGCCACCAACGAAGGTTTTTTTCAAGTGCAACTTAATCCGCAATCAAGAAAACTGAAATTTGGCGAGAACATAGAGATTAAAATTGTGAATAATCAATTGCAATTGGTGAATGTCATGACAATTGACACTTACATTTCAGGCGTTGTAGAGGCTGAAGGAGGTCCCAATCACGATTTAGAATATTACAAAGCGCAAGCAGTAATTAGCAGAACTTATGCTTTGAGTCAATTTTACAAGCATATTGATGATGGTTATAACCTATGTGATCAAACCCATTGTCAAGCCTTTAATGGACTTCCCAAACATGAGCATATCATGGTAAATGCGGCTGAACAAACAAAAAGCTTGGTGATCGTTGACGGAAATGCGAATTTGATCACGGCTGCATTTCACTCAAACTGCGGCGGCAGAACCAATAACGCTGAGCATGTTTGGTCACGACCATTGTCTTATTGCGTGGCCAAGGAAGATACTTTTTGCATGAAAATGCCCAACAGCAATTGGGAAAAACGAATTCCAGTTCAAGACTGGAAAAGGTATCTAGAAAACAAAAAAATACCTACATCAGACACCGCACAAATGGGTTATTTCCCCACAGAAAAAGAACTTTACTACAAAGAAGGAGGAAGTAAGGTTTTATTGGTTGACATGCGCAAAGATTTGAAACTTAAGTCTACCTATTTCACTGCACATCAAGAAGGAAATGATATGATATTGATCGGGCAAGGGTTTGGGCATGGTGTTGGTTTATGTCAAGAAGGTGCTATCAGAATGGCTCAACTTGGATATGGATTTGAGGATATCATCCATTTTTATTACACCCAAGTGAAAATCATCCCCTACCAGTACATCGCTTTTTTCAAATTAGAATAAACAATATTTGAAAAAAATCTCCGTACTTCGTCGCGTGAAAATTTACAGTCCGCTTTTTTTCTCTGTTGCTTTGCTATTCTTGATGCTTGGCTCAAGCATCATTTCCTGCAAGAAACCTCAGGAAATTTCGTCAGATGCTCGACTGAGCTACTCAACTGACACCATTTTTTTTGACACCGTTTTCACCTCGATTGGAAGCGTCACTCAAGTTTGTAAAATATACAACAAGCATGAAGGTATTATGCACATTGATCAAATCAAATTGAAAGGCGGCAGCAACTCCATGTTTCGTTTGGCTGTAGATGGCGACAATGGAACCACATTTGAGGATATAGATTTAGCACCTGGAGATTCCCTTTACATGTTTATTCAAGTAACAGTTGATCCAAATGATGAAACTTTCCCATACATTGCAGAAGACCAAATTGACATCCAATACAACAACATTCACGAAAAGATTTATACCGCTGCATGGGGGCAAAATGCATATTTTCACGGGGGACCCAATGCCATTACTACTTTAAGTTGCCATGAAGTTTGGAACAATGACAAGCCTCATGTTGTATATGGGGTACTTGAAATTGAACCCAACTGTGATTTAACCATCAATGCTGGATGTCAAGTGTACATGCACAAAGGTGCTGGAATTTTAGTTAATGAAGGAAGGTTATTTGTACAAGGACAAAAAGGAAATGAGGTTGTCTTCCAAGGAGACCGATTAGAAAGTGAGTACCAAGATGTTCCCGGACAATGGGGAATTGAATTAGATTTTCAGATTGGCGGCTCACAAGGCCCTGACATTTACACGATATCCAGAGGCGGAATTTGGATTTATAAAAGCACTGGATCCGTTATAGATTACGCGATCATCAAAAATGGAAATACCGGCATTCAAGTAGACACGACGGGAACATCCAATTTTGCCTTAACATTAACCAACACGAAAATTGACAACATGGCCGGTGTTGGTTTGTGGGGACAGGGTGCCCATATTCAAGCCGTCAATCTTTTATCATCTAATTGTGGTGAAGGTTGTGCCTATCTCTCTATCGGAGGAAAATATGTCATGGACAATTGCACATTTGCCAACTATTGGAGTGGTGGCGTGAGAACAGCACCGGCGTTTGCCTTGAACAATTATTACAAAGACATCAACCAAAACATACAAATTAGGCCCCTATATCAATGTAAATTTCAAAACTGCATCATGTATGGCAATAGCGCTACGCTCGAAGATTTTGGAGAATTAGTGGTTGATGTTGAACTACCAGAAAACCAAGATTATTTATTTAGCTATTGCCTTATTGATTACGAAGAAACCACCACTGACTCACATTGGGACAATATCATCAATCACCAACCACCCTTCTTTTGTGATGTATACAACAACGATTTCCACATTAGCTCCAATAGTTCAAGAATGGTGGGAGGACCATTTAATTCTGGCATTCTAGATTTGGATCAGCAAGAAACTGGGTTTTGGAAAGGTTGCTATGATTACACGGGGAGCTGCCAATAAAGATTCTAACCCCTAACCGCTTTTTAACACCGAAGAGACGCTTACACCCTCATTATCAATTATTTGAAAAGTTATAAACAATACAACTCTTTGTTGTTTGTGCAAAACTTCAAGAGGATACTTCAAAAAGAATCGAAGCAAAAAAACTACTTTCGCTACAGCGTGAAACTCACGTGAAACAACAAAAAATTGACAGATAGATGGGCAAAATTATTACAGTAGCCAATCAAAAAGGTGGAGTGGGTAAAACTACTACCGCCATCAACTTAGCCGCTTGTTTTGGTGTTCTTGAATACAAGACGCTATTGGTAGATGCCGATCCCCAGGCCAATGCTACCAGTGGTGTGGGTATTGACCCAAAATCAGTTAAGACCAGCATTTACGAATGTTTGGTTAATGACGTGCATCCAAAAGACATCATCATTGAGACAGAAAATCCAAACTTGGATTTGATTCCGGCGCACATTGACTTGGTCGGTGCTGAAATTGAATTGATCCAAATGCCTAATCGTGAGTATATGATGCGTCAGGCTCTGGAGAAGGTAAAGGATGATTACGACTTTATTATTATCGACTGCTCTCCATCGTTGGGTCTAGTTACAGTAAACGCTTTGTCCGGTTCTGATAGCGTTATTATTCCGGTTCAATGTGAGTATTTTGCGTTGGAAGGATTAGGAAAATTATTGAATACCATAAAAATTGTTCAACAAAAATTAAACCCTGAACTTTCGATAGAAGGAATTCTATTAACCATGTACGACACTCGTCTTCGTTTGAGTAATCAGGTATTGGACGAGGTAAAAGTTCATTTCCAAGAATTGGTTTTTGATACAATAATTCATAGAAACACAACATTAGGGGAAGCTCCCAGCTTTGGTCAAACCATTATCATGCACGATGCGAGCTGCAAGGGTTCTATCAATTATCTCAATTTAGCAAGAGAAATTTTGCAAAAGAATGAGATGACTAAAATGAAAGGTGAAGACAAATATATCGACGTAGACAATGGCTAAGAAGCAAGCATTAGGACGAGGACTAAGTGCGTTATTAGAAAACGCAGGCAGTGTTATTAAAGAGAAAAATGAACCCAAGAGCGTTCCTGTTGCTACTCCCGCAGTTGAGGTACAAGCAGATCCGACAGAAAATGAAACCATAGGTCATATAGCCGGCGATATTTCAGTTGTTCCAGTTTCCCAAATTGAGGCCAATCCTTTTCAGCCGAGAACTGAATTTTCTCCAGATGCCCTGATCGAATTGGCTCAAAGTATCCGTGAATTGGGACTAATCCAGCCCATCACTGTTCGTAAAATCAGCGCGAAAAAATACCAGATCATTAGTGGTGAGAGACGCTTTCGGGCCTCACAAATGGCAGGACTAGAAGAGGTTCCCGTCTACATCAGAGCTACTGATGATCAGGGAATGTTAGAGATGGCCCTTGTTGAAAATATTCAACGTGAAAATTTGAATGCGATTGAAGTTGCAATCTCTTTCAAACGTCTGATGGATGAGTGTAATTTATCTACGGAATTGCTTGCTGAACGCGTAGGTAAGGACAGAACTACCGTAACAAACTATGTACGTTTATTAAAACTTCCACCGGAAATTCAAATGGGTATTATTGAAAAACGCATCAGCATGGGACATGCGCGTGCGTTGATCAACATTCCTGAGTCCAAACAATTGGCTATATTCCAAGAAATTCTTGACAAAGAATTAAGCGTTAGAAAGGTTGAGGATTTGGCCAAAGAAGACGATACCCCAAAATTGTTCCGTCCGGCAAAAGTTATTTTACCTGTAGAGTTTCAAAAAATGCAAGCCGAACTTCGACTGAAATATGGAAAGCGTGCTAAATTACAACGTGGCGATAGCGGGATAGGTAAATTGGAAATTCCATTTAACAATGATGATGATTTAACCAGAATCATCGAGATGCTCGGGTTGTGAGGTTATTGGTTCTGCTCTTGACTTGGCTAAGCGTGTTTTCTGTCTGCGGACAGAAAACACAAGACAATCGTACATGGAAGTCAAAGTGGAACGAACCCTCGTCTCCATTCAAGGCAACTATCCTGAGTGCGGCCTTGCCCGGAGCAGGACAGTGGTATAATCACAAAAAATGGAAAACACCCATTGTAGTTGCGGGTGTTGGTACCTGTGCATATTTCATTGCATATAACGGGCAAAAATACCGGACATATAAAGCTCAATACATTGCCGCAGCAGATGATGATCCTACCACTACAAGTGAATTTACTGCAGGTCAAATCAAACCTGTAATGGACTACTACAGACGTTTTCTGGACATTAGCTATTTCAGTTTGATTGGTATCTATGCGCTTCAAATCATTGATGCGCATGTAGATGCTCATTTGAATCGATTTGACGTGAGTCCAAATTTATCGATGTCTTGGAGACCGACTTTAGTACCTTCTGCTCAAGGCTTGAAACATGGTATGCAAATACAACTAACTTTTTAAGGAGATGCGCGTCGCAATAATTGGATACGGGAAAATGGGCAAAGCTATTGAGCCCATTTTGGTTGCCAGAGGCCATGAAGTTGTTCTAAAAATCAACAGTCAAAATCCACTCAATGTTGAAATGCTTGATGGAATTGACGTTGCCATAGAAATTAGTAGACCCGATTTGGCCTTGTCTCACATTCAAATGTGTTTGGACGCCAAAGTTCCTGTTGTAGTTGGTACAACCGGCTGGTACGAACAATTTGAAAACATCAAGGAACGAGTCTACAAAGAAAATTTATGCCTCTTATACGCCACCAATTTTTCGATTGGTGTACACTTGGTATTTGCACTGAACGAGCAACTGGCCAAATGGATGAAGAATTTCCCACAAGACGAACCGAGTATTGAGGAAATACATCATACTGCCAAACTCGATGCTCCAAGTGGCACTGGGATTACGATGGCAGAAGGAATATTGAAACACATCTCGAGAAAAAAATCTTGGGTCAACAGACCGTCTCAGCAGCCCGAAGAGTTGGCTTTAACTTCTATTAGAGAGGAAAACGTTCCTGGCACCCACTCCATTTCGTATGTTAGCGACGTGGATACCATCGAACTCAAACATACTGCACACAACAGGTCCGGCTTTGCTCTCGGCGCTGTTGAAGCGGCTGAATGGCTCGTTGGTCATCCAGGTATTCACTCCATGCAAGAATTTTTAAATTTTAAATAATCATGAATTTCGGAATTCCAGAATTTCTATTTGTTGTTCTAATCCTAATTTATTGCGTTACACTTCCCAAAATTTTGCCACGGGCTGGTCAAAAAAGTTGGATGGCATATATACCCATTTTGCAATTCATTCCATTTGTAAAAGCCCTAGGTAGACCTTGGTATTGGGTCCTTCTTTTGTTAGTTCCAGGGGTGAACTTTCTAATGATGGTAATCATTAATGTTGAACTAGGAATAGCATTTAATTTTCGCTCAACCAAAGAGCAATGGATGTTTGGAGCTTTGCCTTGGTATCGACTAGTAGTATTATCCTTTCAACAAAAAGAAGTTGCCTTTGTTGGACCCAGATCTTGGACAGGCAAGAAAAAATCATTTGGTCGTGAATGGGGTGAGGCGATTCTATTTGCCATCGTTGCTGCTACAGTAATTCGTAGTTTTTTCTTGGAAGCCTTCACCATTCCTACACCATCGATGGAAAAAAGCATGATGGTAGGTGACTATCTATTTGTTTCAAAATTTTCGTACGGAACCAAACTTCCACAAACTCCCATGTCGGTTCCTTTTCTTCACAACGCACTACCCTTTTCTGGTCTTCCCAACAGTTATGTAGATTGGTTCAGTTTGCCGTACTTGCGCCTTCCGGGAATTGGAAAGGTAGAGCGTTATGACCCCGTAGTTTTTAACTTCCCTCATGGAGACACCATCATTGTTGATCCCTATTACGCCGGACATGATTACTATAGCATTTTGAGAAATGAGGCCATGTATTTGGCCGCTCCAAACGCCACAACTTGGGAAGAACAATACTACACCTATGCCACCAATCCGTTGAAATTTGAGGCACTTGCTCGAAAGAACTTTACGGAAAAAAAGATATGCCTTTCTTGCGGGCTATCAGAAAGAAGTAGGAAGGGGCATGCAATCGGGGGAATCCGATATCGTCCAATAGATAAAAAAGAAAACTACATCAAGCGATGTGTTGGTCTTCCAGGCGAAACATTGAGTATTGAGCATCGAAAAGTTAAGATTAACGGCCAATTCATTGATGAATTAGATGGGATGATGCACACCACCATCATCCAAACTGCAGACAATGTGAGTATCAAAAAGCTTCAAGCCAAGTACAGCATCAATTTAAGTGATATACGCGTTTCTCAAATTCCAGATTCCAATGGATTTTTTACGCGCAATGTCTTTGAACTTCCTTTAACTGCCAATCAAGCTGAAGAGATGAAAAAATCCAAAGAGATTGTTTGGTATGATATTCTAGATGACACCACTGCGGATCAAGCACCAGGCACAATGTATCCCAATAGCCATGATCCTAAATTCGCCGATTGGACCGTGGATAATTTTGGGCCTATCGTTATCCCAGCTGAAGGCATGACGATTCCCCTTACCGATGATAATTTTGAATTGTTCAAGCGTGTGATTATCGTTTACGAACATCATGAATTGAAAAGAATTGGGCACAATAAATTTCTTTTGGACAATCAACCTGCAAGTGAATACACCTTTGAGCAAAACTATTATTGGATGATGGGAGATAACCGCAATAACAGTTTGGATAGCCGATATTGGGGATTTGTACCTGAAGATCATATTGTAGGAAAAGCGGTGTTCACATGGTTCTCTAAAGCGGACCCCAAATACCAAGGACATAGCAATATTCGTTGGGACAGAATGTTCAAATTAGTGGACTAATCATGCAGCTTTTACTGCCCGGGGTAATTTTCCCTCCTATTTCATACTGTATTCTTTTACAACAATACAAGTGCGAAATAGATGGATGGGGATATTACCAAAAACAGAGTATTCGAAACCATTTTCATATTTTGAGTGCAAACGGACCTTTGACTTTGACTATCCCCATTCAGAGCGTCAAAGGAATACCTACAGCACTAAATCAAATTGAAATAGAATCTGGCCAATGGCATAAACCTATGCTCAGGGCGATTCAAAGCGCTTATGGAAAATCCCCTTTTTATTTCTTTTTCAAAGACGAACTAACAGAGTTGATTAATTCCCTTCCTGGCACAAATCTTTTTGACTCTCAGCTGAAAATAGTAAACTGGCTATGTAAATATTTGGATTTACCACAGGTTTCTGCCACTTCAAAATGGGAAATCGATATTACAACCAACGTGGTAGACCTTCGAAAAACCAAAAAAAAATGGGAGTTAAACTCTCCCATTCAATCATATCATCAAGTCTTCATGGACCGCTTTCCTTTTGAAAAAGACCTATCCATTTTAGATTTACTTTTCAACCTTGGCCCTCAAGCAAAAACTTACTTATCCAACCATCCTTTGATTATGCTTGTCCCTGCGGACCACCAAAATTCATAGGTAATATGGGGTCTTGACCCAAAGTCTCTTGAATTTTTCCATGCTGCGATTCAAATTTCAACAAGTTATCTTGCAAAGCACGATGCAATCGCTTAGCATGTTGAGGTGTTAATATAATTCTCGATACCACTTTTGCCTTAGGTAAGCCCGGCATCATACTGATAAAATCTACAATAAACTCGGCAGGAGAATGGGTTATTACTGCCAAGTTTGAATATTTACCTTGTGCATTTTCTTCGGTCAACTCGATGCTGATTCCTTCTTCTTTTTGTTGTGACATTTTACAATATATTTTTTAATTCAACTAATTTCTCAATGGTAAATGTAGGATGAACATTATGTCTTTGTTGATCTAACTTTAAAAAAACTTGATCCATATCTACGTTTCGAGCTCCTAAAATATCCGCTTCCCAATCATCACCAATCATTAAACTTTCCTTGGCATTTGTGCCTGCCAAATCAAAGGCATACTGAAATATTTTTGGGTCTGGCTTCCTCACTCCCACATCTTCAGAATTGATGTTGTGTTTAAAAAAAGGTGTTAGGCCACTGCCATCCATTTTGATACCTTGTATCTCTTTGAATCCATTGGTGATGATATGCATCACATAACCCTTGCCTTGCAGATAGTTCAATAAATCTAAAGCACCTGGAATCAAATGAGGTTGTCTAGGGCATTGATCTACGAAAGCTTGAGAAAATAATTCCAACAATTCCGGTGAATACGTTACTTCTGCATCATCCATTGAGCGACTAAATCGAGCAGTTCTTAGCTCTTCCTTGGTCATTATTCCCTGCCTATACATCGCCCAAACACGATGATTGTGGTGTAAATAAGCCTTATAAAACGCACTCCATTTCAATTCATCCAAATTGAATTGAGACCACATACTTTGTAGGGTTATTTCTGCGTTTCGATGAATATCCCAAAGAGTTCCATCTAAATCAAAAAAAAGATGTTTGTACTTTAAATCTACTTCCATTGCGCTATTATATCACATAATCTATTGCTGTAACCTACTTCATTGTCATACCACCCTACAACTTTCACCATATTGCCGATTACACTTGTCATGCCCGCATCAAATAAGCAGCTATGCCTGTTATCAATAACATCAGAGGATACAATTGGGTCTTCTGTATATTCCACGATTCCCTTCCATCTCCATTCACATGCACTCTTAAATTTCGCATTAATGTTCTCAATGGACATCGGATTCTTCACAATACTTGTAATATCTGTTAGTGACCCATCTGGAACAGGAACACGCATGCCACAACCACCCATTTTATCCGCCAAATGTGGAAACACCCTAGTTAATGCCTTGGCTGCTCCGGTTGTCGTTGGCACAATACTTTGCAAAGCTCCTCGGGATCTCCGCAAATCCTTATGCGGAGCATCATGTAATCTTTGATCTCCGGTGTAAGAGTGAACTGTAGTGATATAACTACTTTCAATTCCGCAGCTCTCATCAATCAATTGAATCATATGAGCTGCACTATTCGTAGTACAACTTGCACAACTCACAATAGACTTGGATTTCCACTGATCATCGCTAACACCTAAAACCACTAAAGGAATATGGGCATCATCAATTGGGGCAGAGAGCAAAACACGTTTAGCGCCTGCCGCAATATGTTTTTCCAAGGTTGCCTTATCCAAGAACGTCCCTGTACATTCTACAACAATATCTACGTTCCAATTACTCCAGTTAGGAATGTCACTAGCTTCTTTCTTTTGAAAATACGCAATTTCAGCACCCTTGTTGTCCATCCAACTTTGATCTGAAGGTGAAAAATTGTAGCAAATTCCATGAACACTATCGTACTTCAACAAGTGTGACATCGTGTCAAAAGGATGCAAATCGCAGGCTACGACCACTTTGATTCCTTCAAAATTCGATGAAGCTCGAAGAAAGGTCCTGCCAATGCGACCCAAGCCATGAATAGCGACACGAATTTCAGTGTCTTTCATTACAACATATGTTTTTCCGCATGGTAAGAAGATCGCACCAATGGACCACTCTCCACATGTCTGAATCCCATTTGCTTGCCTATTGTTTCGTACTCTGCAAATCGCTCAGGTGTGATGAATTCAGCTACGGGCAAATGCTTAGGTGTTGGCTGCAAATATTGTCCAAGGGTGATAACATCTAAACCAACAGCACGCAAATCCTCCATGGTTTCTAAAACCTCTTGATGTGTTTCACCTAAACCCAACATTACGCCGCTCTTGGTGCGCATCCCCCCTTGCTTCAATCTGCGCAAAACTTCTAGACTTCTGTCGTATTTGGCTTGAATCCGAACTTGCTTGGTCATGCGTCGAACCGTTTCCAGATTGTGAGAAACGATCTCTGGAGCAACCTCAATGATGCGTTGAAGATTCTCCCATTTGCCGGCGAAATCAGGAATCAATGTTTCCATGGTAACACCAGGAGCTTTTCTTCTCACAGCTTCAACCGTTTTCACCCAGATATCTGCGCCACCATCTGGTAAATCGTCCCGATCTACAGAGGTGATAACAGCATGCTTCACCTTCATTAAAAAAATAGACTCAGCAACATGTTCGGGTTCATGCGGGTCAACCATCAGCGGTTTACCTGTCGCTACCGCACAGAAACCACATGAACGTGTACAGATATTGCCTAATATCATAAAAGTGGCTGTACCCTCTCCCCAGCATTCACCCATATTGGGACAGTTGCCACTTTCACAAATGGTGTGAAGCTTATGTTCAGAAACTAAACTGCGCACCATTTTGTAGTTCTCACCAGTAGGGAGTTTAACTCGTAACCATTTGGGCTTTGCAATTCTACCCGTTGTTCCTTCACTCATCTTGAATTGTATTTTGAGCCAAAAAAGAATCTTGTATAAATCGCTGGGAAAATAAAATTATTTTTCGCATGATCATTATACCGATCCAATACGGCTTGTGACATTATTTCTATTCGTTTGGGATATATATCCGCAGTAGCTCCAATTTCAACTCCACGCAAACCCAATTCTTGATTGCTATATTCGAAACGCAAACTGGCTTGCACAAAAATTCCCATTTGAATTTTAGTCTCATTCAGTCCTACCAAATTGCTTGCACGTCCATAGATATTATCTGTATAATGCTCATCGGGATTGAACTTTTCCGTCTCGATATCATATCTGCCTGGTATAGTTGTAGAAAGATGAATAATTTGCAAATAAACAGGTTTCACAAAGCCTATCGATGGACCTGCTTGCCATGAACGATTGATTTGAACCCCGTTCTTTCTCAGCTTTTCTGCAAATTCAGTTGTCTGTCCAAACCCTATTCGAGCTACAAAAAAACTATTTTGTTTTCCGTAATAGTAAGCTCGAGCAGCAGGATCCTGAAAATAAGATTTCACTTCTTTTTCATGCCGGTAAAACTGCAAATCAGCATTCAGCTTCCAAAAAGAGTATGCGTCCTTTCCTTTGTAATATTGATCAAAGCCTATTCCCCATCCGTTGGTTTGAAAAGTAAGCGATGCTGCATGAGCCCGATCATAAAGCACACTGCGTGGTGCGGCATCAGTAACTCCCTGAGACCAAATGGAAGATGCCCAAATCACAAACCACAATAAAAAAGTTGCTTTCATGTTCCCTACAAAGATACACCTTAGCCCTAACTTTGTTCTTGAACAATAAAAATTATGCACTCAATAGAAGTTAAATATGATGGCGGTCTCAGATGCTCCGCTACTCATTTAAAAAGCGGAAACTCCATTATTTCTGATGCCCCAACTGACAACAAAGGAAAAGGTGAGGCATTTTCTCCGACAGACCTTTTGTGCACTTCCTTATCCATGTGCATGCTGACCATTATGGGAATTGCCGCAGAGGAAAAAGGAATCGCTTTTGAGAACATCACGGTTGATGTCACTAAGATTATGGGATCTGAGCCAAGGAGAGTTGCCGAAATTCATTTGAATTTCAAGATACCAAATCTTGGATGGACCGAGAGAGAATGGGCAATAATGAAAAATGCTGCGAACACATGCCCTGTCGCACAGAGCATACATCCCAGCATTAAATTGGAAGTGACGTGGACTAGCCACGTCTGATTATTTTACAGGCTGCTCGATTGGCGCTTTGTCGTATGCTGCACACTTGGGGTGCTTAGCAACACAGGCAGTCAATGACAATACAGCTACAACTGCTACAAAAAGTAATTTCTTGTTCATGTTCATTCGATTTGACAACAAATATAGTCCATGCCCTTTCTCATTGAGTAGGAGTAGGCTTATTTTTTTTCAACAGACACTTTGGATTATCTGGATTTTACTTGCCATCTCTACACGAATAAACGCTCAAGAAAATTTTCATTGGAAGTGCATTACCGCAACAAAAGACTCGTTGGTGTTTCCAGATCAATATGAGGCCGAAAGTTTTATGCGTGACCAACTAGATATTGCTTTTAGACAATCCTACGCCACTGCCCATTGGAAACTTGTACAGCTCGATACGATACAAAGGGTAGTCATTTATCAATTTAATCTGGGTAAAGAGATTTTCAAAGGGCAAATAAAAGGATTTGACCCATCTATCATCGATGTAGGAACCCTATCAGCCCTATTATTTTGGAAAACCAACACTCGCTACAATGCTACTACAATTGATGAAGGGACCAGAAATGAATTGAAAAGCCGCGGAATAGATTTGACCTACCATCAAATATTTTTTACCGATACCGTTGCAGACCTGAGATTAAATCTCCAAAAAATTCCAAGAAATCAGTTCCAAGGGTTGCTGGGAACATTGAATCAAGAAAATCGAACTATTCTTATAGGAGATATTCAATCTCAGTGGGTGAATAGTTTTAAGCGAGCTGAAAAGTTTTTTTTTCATTGGCAACGTCAATCTATCTCTATCCAAAAATTGGAGTGCGAGGTTGAGGTACCCGTTATTTATAAAACATCAATCGGCCTTCAAAATAAGATTGAATTATATAGAAATCAAAACATCTATTTCATAATGGGTGCGACAGGATCACTCAACCTACGCGCTTCCCAAAGTGCTCTTTTACAAGCCAAATATGAGGCAAAAAACCACAATGCCTTGATACAGTCCCAAACTATACAACATCGACTCGTAGGAATCGGCGTTATTCAAAAACCAAAAACCTGGAAAGGACTTATACTACAACTTGACTTGGCTTTTCTAAGAGGATTTAAAAATACAATTGATACAGAAGGTGAAATTAAAAAACCCATTATCAAGTCTGATATCAATATCATGATCGAGAAAAATTGGAAGCGTTTTTTTTCATCCATCACATTTCACCAAAGAGGAATTTATCTACAAAACGAAATTGCCAATATTGAAAAAATTCGATTGGGTGGAGTTGAAACTGTTCGTGGTTTTGGGCAAGAGAGTATCTTTTGCAGAAACTACGCAGGGAATCAGCTTGAAACAGGTTGGAATTATAGCCCGGCAGGAAGATTCTTTATTTTCTATGATCAAGCATGGATACAACAGGATACTGCTCCATTGGAATATTGGCAAGGACTAGGTATGGGAGGAGTTTTCCAAGTTCCTGACGGACAAATAGAAGTAAGTTCAGGATGGGGAATTCCACAAGGAGCCAAGTTTGATTTGCGCAATAATTTGATTCACATTCAATATCAAGTTTATTTTTAGAAGTAGCATCAATCCTCAGTATTTTTGAAAAGATGAAACATGGGATGAAATTCGTTGCAACAATGATGTTGATGATTGTGCTTGTGAGCTGCAATCAAGTTGCACCGTTACAAGAAACACCCATGCAATCTAAGTATTACAAATGGACGCAACAGAGTTTTCATCCGAGGATTGCTGTAACTGACCGAAACAAGGATTCCATTACCTACAATTTTTATTTTGATCCAGAAGATTGGTCAAGCAGCGTCGGAAATGCAATGGAAATCAGAGCGCATTATGTCCTTCCTAATGGTGTTAAGGATTGGAGTAAAAATTACGTGATAGCGCCGGCTTCCTCACCTGACGCGGTTGGCCAATATCATTGCAAAATAACATTACCCATCGACACCAGTTGTATCGATGTTCAATTTCATATCAAAGAAGTAAAGAGTATTCGCGAAGGCCTCTTCCAAGTGCCATTCTTGCCCATTGCAGAAGGTTGGATTTGGCAGAGTGATCTAGGAACGGCATATTTTCCAAGAGACACACAAATAATTTTTCCTCAGCATGGTGTTGTCACATTTGCTCCGCGATCTGAAAAATTACCATCGCCACCCTTCTCTGCAAATGCCCCTTTCATACCCAATGAAAATAAAATTTTAAGCAATGCGGATTCGTCTATTGTCCTAGGAACTGGAATGCTTTTGTATCGAAAAAATTCTCATGAGGAACGTATTCATACCATTGACACGGAGAAAAATCCTCAATTCCCGAAAATCAGCCAAATTGCTGAGATGATTGGGCCTGTACGATATTTATGTTCCAAAGAAGAGTACGATAAGATTCAAAATTCATTTGAAGGACCCGATAACGCGTTTGATAAATTTTGGATCCGCTGCGGCGGAAGCAAAACCAAAGCCAAGGAGTTAATCAAAATCTATTACTCCAGAGTTCAAGATGCCAATTACCATTTCACCTCTTATGCCGAAGGATGGAAAACAGATCGCGGCATGATTTACTTGGTATTTGGGCATCCCAACACTATTGTTACGGATGCCTTATCTGAAACTTGGATTTATGGAAATTTGAGTGATCCCCAAGCGCTGAGATTTGAATTTGAAATTAAGAAAGACCCTATATGGGGTGAAATCTATTTATTAAAAAGATCCGAAATCTATAGAAATCCATGGGAGAGCCAAGTGACGCAATGGAGGCAGGGTCGAATTTATCCATAATGAGAGAAAAAAGAACACCTCCCCAATTGGCCATTGGTTTTCATGCAATCGAAGCGGCAATAATATCGGGGAAACAAATAGAGAAAATTTTAATTCAACGCGGCCTCAAAGGCGAGTTGTTTCAAAAAACAATGGCTTTGGTTCAAGAATACCAAATCCCATTTCAGTATGTTCCCGTTGAAAAATTGCAACGAATTACAACTAAAAATCACCAAGGAATTCTGGCCTTTCTCAGTCCCATCACATTTGGCAATATTGAAGAAATTGTAAGCCTCGCTTTTGAGGAAGGAAAAATTCCTTTGATTGTATTGTTGGATGGATTAACCGATGTAAGAAATGTAGGCGCTATTGCAAGAACCGCAGAATGCCTTGGCGCAACAGCGATCGTCATGACAGAGATGGGGAGCGCTCCTATCAATGAAGACACCATCAAAACCAGTGCAGGGGCATTAATGCATCTTCCCGTATGCAAAACCAAAATGGCGGTGGACACCATTCACTTATTGCAAAGCATGGGCATTCATTGCATTGCAGCGACTGAAAAAGCCACTGAACTACCAGAAGAATGTAATATGCGTATTCCGCTATGTATCGTGATGGGAAACGAAGAGAAAGGGATTTCCAAAGCAGCACTCAAGTCCGTGCAGCAAGGTGTTCGCATACCAATGTCGGGAATCACAACTTCACTAAATGTTTCTGTCGCTGCAGGAATGTTGTTATATGAAACCATGAGACAAAGAAGAGGAAATCATGAGTAAGAAGATTAATCCTAAATTATTGCCCTTCAAGAAAGGAGATGTGCTGGAAGTTGAAATTGATGAGATGGCTTTTGGTGGCAACGGAATTGTTTGGGTAGAACTTCCTGAAGGCAAAGTCCCCATGTTTATCGAAAATGCCATTAAAGGTCAGTTGCGTGAAGTACAAGTAACCAAAATCGATAGACGACACATTGAAGCGCGTGACATTAGATTGATCAAAAAATCAACGGAAGAGGAAGATTTAAAATTTCAAGCGATTCCCGGCGCCCCATACGCCACATTACCTTATGATAAACAACGCCACTTCAAGCAAAGTGAAGTAACTGAGCTACTCAAAAGAATTGGCAAGGTAGAACCCGAATCCCTGTTTGATGATTATATCGCTTCACCACTCTTGTGGCATTACCGAAATAAAATGGAGTACAGTTTTTCTGTCATTCGGTGGGACAAAGAAAAGAACGATACCGCGGATGATTTTGCATTGGGATTCAAGAAAAAAGGTACGTGGTGGATTGTAGAATCGCTGCAAAACGATTCAGGACTTCTCGACCAAGAACTAGAGGGCAATATGGCACGCATCGAAAAATGGTGCATTGATACTGGATTACCAGCGTGGCATCCGCCTCAGCGACATGGATTCTTCCGATATCTCGTGGCCAGAAAAAGCTATTTGCAAGATCAGATATTATTGAATTTGGTTACAACCGATGAAGGAATTGAAAATTTTCATTCTGAAGAATGGGTACAATTGCTTCAAGATATTTTAGGAAACCGATTAGCAGGTGTTATTCATACTATCAACAATGATACAGGAGACCGAGTTGATCCTCTCCAAGGCGAACATCGATTGTTATTTGGAAACGATAAAATCATTGAGAGCATCTTGGGATTGAAGTTTGAGGTGAGTATGAAAAGCTTTTTCCAAACCAACCCCAAAAGTGCGGAAAGATTATATGCCAAGGCGATTGAATATGTGAAGGAAGTAGGTCAGGCAGGAACTATCCTGGATTTGTTTTGCGGAACTGGAACAATCTCACAGCTCCTTTCTCAAGCAGGATTTGAGCAAGTTATTGGCGTAGATATCGAACCCAAAGCAATTGAAAATGCAAAAGAAAATGCAGCGCGCAACAACATCTCTAATCTAGAATTTTTCGCTACTGATGTAGGGAAATTTTTATTGGAGCAGCCACAATACAAGGATCAATTGCAAGTTTTGATGATGGATCCTCCACGCGCAGGGATTGCTCCTAAAACACTTCGCAAAGTCATGGATCTAAACGCCCAATACATGGTTTATATTTCTTGTAACCCTGCCACTTTTGCCAGAGACACAGAAACATTGCAAGCCAATGGTTATCATTTGGAAAAATGGAGTCTGATTGACCAATTCCCGCATACTTCACATGTGGAGGTGTTGGGAAGATTCAAAAAGATTTCTGAATAAAAAAAGGGAGACGATGTCTCCCTTTTTCTTTTTCTTAAACAATTTAGTGAGAGGCCAAGTAATTGGCAACCCCTGCGTGATCGGCTTTCATGCCATCCTTTCCTTTGCTCCAGTTGGCTGGACAAACCTCACCATTCTCTTCGAAGAATTGCAATGCATCTACCATGCGCAAAGCCTCATCCACGTTACGACCCAATGGGAAGTTGTTGATTAATGCATGTTGCACAGTTCCGGATTTGTCAATCAAAAATAAACCACGGAAAGCGATCATTGGTCCTTCAGCTACCAATGCGCCATTCTCATCGTAAGTATACTCGCCAGCCAAAACACCATAAGCATCTGAAATGGTCTTAGATGTATCAGCCACGATTGGATATGTAATTCCTTTGATACCACCGTGTCCTTTTTCCATTTGTAACCAACCCCAGTGACTTTCTTCAGTGTCAGTTGAGCAAGCTACAACTGCAACGTTGCGATCGTGAAAATCTTGCAAACGCTCTTGAAAAGCGTGCAATTCAGTTGGACAAACAAAAGTGAAATCTTTTGGATAGAAGAAAAACACTACTGCTTGTTTGCCAATATATTGATCCAATGAAAAATCGCTAACGATAGTACCGCCATTGGTAACGGCTCCAGCCTTGAATGAAGGCGCTTTTTTTCCTACAATTGATGCCATAATTAAATTATTTGTGCAAAAGTAACATTCGTTGCTGATTAAAGTTTAAACAAAGGCCATGTTTTGAATTTTTCACATCAAATTTGCTCCATGAAAAATATTATTCTAACAGGAGGAAGCTCAGGAATTGGAGCAGCAACTGCACGACTATTGGTGGAGAAAGGACACCGTGTCCACCTAATGGGAAGAAATCAAAACAATTTAACCGCTCTTCAAAATGAACTTGGTGACTTGTGCACATACACCGTGGGGGATGTTAGAAATATTGAAGATTGTCAAACCACAATTGACCATGCCAAAAAAAATATGGGCCACGTAGATGTCTTGATTAACAATGCCGGATTGGGAATATTTGACCCTCTCAAAGAGGCCAAACTAGAAGATTGGCATGAGATGGTGGACACCAATATCAAAGGCGTGTTGAACATGATTCACTTGACATTGGGTGAGCTCATTGAAAGAAAAGGTCATGTTATCAATTTGGGTTCAGTAGCGAGTCATAACGTTTTTGCCAATTCAGGCATTTATTGTGCAACCAAACATGCTGTACTGGCCATCAGCGAGAGTTTGAAGGTGGAACATGGCAAGCACATTCGCATTACTACAATATGTCCAGGCGCGGTGAATACCCCCTTCATCCACGTTACAAAGAATGAAGAATTACTCAAAGAATATGTACCCAACTTTGAAAAAGGATTAGACCCCAAAGACATTGCTGCGCAAATGGTTTATGCCATCGAAGCACCGGCTGGCGTGAATATCAGCGAAATTATCATTCGACCTGGCGTTTGATCCATGCTTCTCTTTCTTGAGGAAAATTGATGTTCTGCAACCAATTTTCCTCAAGAGGGCTAATTGTGTCAATGGGAAGTCTAGCCAGTAATTTTCTTGCGCAATGTGATTGCGTGGTCCACATTGCCAACCATGGTGACGAATCCCGTTCCCAAATGGTGGCCAAAGGTTCTGCCCACTGCTTTTTATCATTCCAAAATGCAGTGGCCATTTTTTTAGCATTTCTATTGGTCATCAAATGCTTCATGGAAGAATAGTTCCAATCGGGCATATCACACGCCATAACCATCCAAGAATATTGCGGATATTTCTTTTGCGCACTGAGGATAGCTCCTATTGGCCCAATACCCGTCCATTGATCTGTGATACATTTATCTTCTGGTAGAAGTCTTTGTTTTATCTGCTCTACATCTTTTACGCTCAAATAAACAGGTAAGCCCAACTTCTCCGCTTCGTTCATAAGGAAATGCCATTGAGGCATTCCATGGTAATCCATCATAGCCTTGTCCTCACCCATTCTTTCGCTTTGACCGCCAGTTAAGATGAGCACAGCCAAAGGAGAGGGTGGCGTTTGACCTTTCACCCATGACCCAATTGCCTCCTTATCATTTGGATCTATACAAATTGTGTTTTCATTCAATACACCCCATGCTGCGAGATGTTCTGGAAACCCGCCTTCCGCAATCACCAATTGCACATTGGTAAGCTGTTCCTTGCGTCTTTCAAGTGATTCTATTTTTTGGGGATTATGGATGATAATTTGACTCTGAGCCGAATAATGATTGCTGTTCACCCAATGAAAAGTCCATGGTGAAATGGCCTGTCCGGGAGATTGAAGATGAAACATATCCGCAGCCGTAGTTATTCCAGACAAAGCCTTCACTTCTTTATGTTCCGCATCCAGATAGGCTGTTGGAATATTAGCTGAGTCTTGAAAAAATTCCACCCATGATTTAACATCCTCACACGTTGTCCCATAAATCCCGATAGAACTTTGGTGCTTGGTTAACGGATGACTATTTTGCTGGTGCATGGAAATCTGATTTACCTCCTGACTTGGATAAGAGTTGAATTTGACTAATTCTTATTTCGTGAGACATTGCTTTACACATATCGTACATCGTCAAAGCCGCAGCTGACGCAGCGGTCAGGGCTTCCATTTCCACTCCTGTTTTACCCTCACATTTGATTTGTGTGATAATACGCACTGGATTCTTTTCAATTTCTATATCCACTTGAATTTTAGAAAGCATCAAAGGGTGACACATGGGGATCCAATCCGCGCATCGCTTGGCTGCTTGAATTCCCGCAATTTTTGCCACTTCGACGACACTTCCTTTGGCAGTTCCGAAATGTGCATCTTGAAGTGCCCTAAAAACCTCTTTCGGAAATTCGACAAGCGCCTGTGCTGAGGCCGTTCGCGCACTTACTGCCTTTGATGAAACATCCACCATTTGGGCTGATCCATGTTCGTCTATATGTGAAAAATTACTCATCTTGTCCCAAAGATATTTATTCCACCTTGATTGTGTGAAAAGTAGTATCAATCCTAGCCTGTCAAGCAACAAATTACTTGATATTTGTGTCTAATGGTATTGTAGCCCGACAGACATTGATTCATTTTTTAAAGCATATCCGATTATTCACCCAATTGCATCGAGCGGTTTGGTTGGTTGCATTTTTTATTATCAGTATCCAAAGTGAGGCTACCCATATTTATGGCGGAGACCTGACTTACACCTATCTCGGAAATAATTTATACAATGTACGTCTCTCCGTTTATCGAGACTGCGGACCAACGAATGTGAACGGTACCGACTTTGACCCCACTGTTTCTATAGGGGTATTTAATCCCAACGGCACACTCTACCTGGAGCTTGAGATAGATTTGATTTCATCTGATGTTGAAGAGCTATCGTCCGACTTGGCTAATCCTTGCTACACGGTTCCTCCCAATGTCTGCGTAGAAAAGGCGCTTTATGAGCAAACCGTAGAACTACCATTCAATGCTCAAGGTTACACCCTGACTTACCAACGCTGTTGTAGAAATACGAGTATTGATAATTTGGTACAAAGTGCAAACAACTTATCGGGGATGACACTCACAACCCAAGTACCAGGCACCAATTTGGTTGCTGTTCAAAACAACAGTCCCAGCTTCGTTTCATTGCCGCCTACTTCATTGTGTTTAAATGCACCATTTTATTATTCAGCTCAAGCCATTGATCCTGATGGAGATCAATTGGTTTATAATTTTTGCACTCCATTGGATGGGGCGGATCAAAACAATCCTGCACCCAATCCACCGGCCCCTCCACCTTACACTAATAATACTTGGAGCGCGGGTTTTAGTGCCAACGATCCAATCACAGCAAACCCAAATTTTGCCATTGACCCCAACACTGGCTATATCACTGGTACCGCCACTCAATTAGGTACCTATGCCATTGCCATTTGCGTTGAAGAATATAGAAATGGAGTTTTAATCAACACCATTCGCCGAGATTATCAGTTGAATGTCAACATGTGCGACCCCAACACTAGCGCTGGCGCTGGAGTTAGTGGCATTGGCGGAGTTCAAACTGATTTCTGCATGGGATTGGCTGTTGAGTTTGTCAACAACAGTGTTAACGCAGACACATACCATTGGGATTTTGGTGTCCCCAATGTTACCAATGATACCAGTAATATTTTTGAGCCTTCTTACACATACCAAAATCCTGGAACTTATACTGTAACGCTGATATCTAATCCCAGTTGGCCATGTGCTGATACGGCGACCATTAATTACACAGCGATCGAAACTTTCACGCCCAATATCCCTCCTCCAATCAGTTCTTGCCTGAATGGTGATGTGGTATACGACTTTGACCATGGTTTGGGCTTTAACGTTTTGCCCAGCGATGTCACCTTCAATTGGACATTTGATACTGGCAGCAATCCAGCTCAAAGCAACCTTGCATTTCCCAACAATATTTATTTAGATCCGAGTTTAAATGCCTATTCGGTTACGCTTAGCATAGACAATGACGGTTGTATTGGAACGCAAACCATCGATTTTTCGCCCCTGCCCCAGCCCGAGGTGAGCATTAATCCACAGACGGATCCTTGCTCAGGCCAAAACATTGCTTTCACGCAAACGAGTACCAATGTGACCAACTTTCTCTGGAATTTTGGATTACCCGGAGCCAATGCAACTAGCAATCTACCTTCTCCCAGTTTCTTCTACCCAACTGAGGGAAATTACTGGGTAACTCTGATAGGCTCTAGTAACGGGACATGCGCTGATACTAGCAGCGTTCTACTCTCCGTTTTTGCAGACCTCTCCCCCCAATTTTCTAGCCCTGGACCAGTCTGCTTCGATGGACATTTGTTGAACTTTAATGCATCAGGATTTAGCACTTCCAATCCCCAAGCAACCTGGGATTTTGGTAGCGATGCCAATATTCCAACGAGCAACAATATCAATGCCTCGGGCATACAATTCAGCGCACCTGGCACATATCCTGTGACCCTAACCATCAATGAAAACGGCTGTACTGAAAGTATCACACAAGATGTTTGGGTAGTTACAGACCCCTCAATTGACTGGGCATTCCTCCCTGAGGACGCTTGCGCTGGTTCGCACATCCGATTGTATGCCAATGCAGTCAGTGAAACCCCCATGTACTTTGAATGGAGTGTAGGTGGTGAAACCTTCAATGTGGAAGACCCCTCGCTTTTTTGTGAAAGTCCTGGCGTGTATAGCGCCTCTTTGCATGCCTACACCTTGGCAGGATGCGTAGCAGATTTGTACGCACAAACAGATTCGGCATTTATTATTCATCCCGCACCGATAAGCGGATTTATTACCAGTCCTGATGTCATTACCCTTGACAATCCCAGCGTGAGCATAGCAGATTCCTCATCAGGCGCGATAACCTGTGTTTACCTCATGAGCGATGGTGGAATTATTGAAGCCTTTGATGGGCAATACACATTTACGGAATTTGGCCAACAAAGCATCATACAAATTTTAGAGAACGAATTTGGGTGCAAATCGAGCGCTACGGCTTATGTGGATATTGGCGGAACCATTGTTTTTGTTCCCAATTCCTTTACACCAGACGGAGATGGCGTGAATGATGCTTGGCGTCCTGAGATGATCGGTGTAACAGAGTATCACCTTGAAATTTACAATCGATGGGGAGTAAAAATCTTTGAGTCCGACGACTTGAATGAGTATTGGATGGGTAACAAAGAAGGAGGTAAATACTACGTTGAAAACGGCAGTTACGAATACCGAATAATCTTCAAAGATCAACTTTCAAAAACCAAGGCGATAAAAGGAAATATTCTAGTTCTTAGATAGCCTCTCTGTCGTAACTTTACGGCTCAATTTTTTGATTCATGTTTGAAAATTTAACGGAGAAATTTGACCGGGCGTTTAAAATATTAAAAGGCCAAGGAAAGATCACAGAGATCAATGTAGCAGAGACATTGAAAGAAGTTCGTCGTGCGTTGTTGGATGCTGACGTAAACTTCAAGACTGCCAAAGAATTTACAGAGACTGTAAAAGAAAAGGCGTTGGGTCAAAATGTGTTGACTGCAGTATCGCCCGGACAATTGTTGGTTAAAATCACCCACGACGAGTTAAAAAACTTGATGGGTGGTGAGCATACAGACATCCAATACCAAGGCAATCCAGGGATTATTTTAATGAGTGGTTTGCAAGGTTCTGGTAAAACTACTTTCTCCGGAAAGCTTGCCAATTACCTCAAGACCAAGAAAGGAAAAAATCCATTGTTGGTTGCATGTGATATTTATCGACCCGCTGCGATTGATCAGTTGCACGTGGTTGGAGAAGGCATTGGCGTAGAAGTTTTCAGCGATCGTGGCAATACCAACGCAGTTGACATTGCACAAAAGGCAATTGCTTATGCCAAGCAAAAAGGATTCAACGTTGTCATCGTCGATACTGCGGGTCGTTTGGCTGTTGACGAAGAAATGATGTTGGAGATTGAGCGCGTTAAAGCTGCTATCCAACCCTCTGAAACTTTGTTTGTCGTTGACTCCATGACTGGTCAGGATGCGGTGAATACCGCTAAGACTTTCCATGAGCGTTTGGCATTTGATGGTGTGGTGTTAACCAAATTGGATGGAGACACAAGAGGTGGAGCTGCATTGAGTATCCGAGCTGAAGTTTCCAAGCCCATCAAATTCATCGGTACCGGTGAAAAAATGGATGCATTGGATGTCTTCTATCCAGAGCGTATGGCAAGCCGTATCTTGGGCATGGGTGACGTTGTTTCTTTGGTGGAAAGGGCTCAAGAGCAATTTGATGAGGAGCAAGCTAAGAAATTAGAAAAGCGTATCAAAAAAGACCAATTTGATTTCAATGACTTTTTGGAGCAGATAGGTCAAATTAAAAAAATGGGAAGCGTCAAAGATTTGTTGGGCATGGTCCCTGGCATGTCAAAACTCAAGGATGTGGACATCAATGAAGATGCTTTCAAGCACATTGAAGCCATTATCCAATCCATGACTCCTGCGGAAAGAGAACAACCTAGCTTAATTAACCAATCCAGAAAAAATAGAATCTCCAAAGGTTCTGGAAGAAGTTTGGACGAGGTGAATAAATTGATCAAGCAATTTGATCAAATGAAGACCATGATGAAGATGATGACCAATAAATCACAAATGGCCCAAATGATGAAGCAAATGGGTGGCATGCGTGGCAGAATGTAAAAAGAAGAAAACATGACATTGAATATTCCCAACACTGAGAAAATCTATCACGGAAAAGTTCGCGATGTTTATTACCTACCCAATCAACAATTGGTGATGGTTGCATCCAATCGCATTTCAGCATTTGATGTCATACTACCGCGTCCCATTCCGAACAAAGGACAAGTATTGAATCAAATTGCTTCCATCATGTTGGATGCAACTTCGGATATATGTCCTAATTGGAAAACTTCTACCCCGCATCCACAAATCACAATAGGAAAAAAATGTGAGCCTTTCAAGGTTGAAATGGTTATTCGTGGTTATCTCACTGGGCATGCTTGGAGAACGTACAAAAGCGGTCTTCGAACCTTGTGTGGAGTTTCATTACCTGAAGGACTCAAAGAAAACGATCCACTTCCTAATCCCATCATCACGCCAACAACCAAAGCGGATGAAGGTCACGACCAAGATATTTCGAGAGAAGAGATCATTGCTCAGGGAATCGTTAACGAAACCCACTATGAGCAATTGGAAAAATATACCCGAGCATTGTTTGCAAGAGGAACTGAACTTGCGAAAAAACAGGGATTAATACTTGTTGACACCAAATACGAATTTGGTTTGTATAACAACGAAATCACCTTGATGGATGAGATTCATACTCCCGATTCATCACGCTATTTTTATGCGGATGGATATCAAGAGCGCCAAGACGCCAATGAACCTCAAAAGCAATTGAGCAAAGAATTTGTTCGCGAGTGGCTTATCGCAAATGATTTCATGGGCAAAGATGGACAAGTAGTTCCTGAAATGACAGATGAGTGGATAGAGACCATCAGAACGCGCTACATCGAACTTTACGAAAAAGTAACGGGACTTGTTTTTCAACCTGTAACTTCCAGTACCGAGGAGATGGAAAAAGCCGTTATTGCCGTTCTTTAACTACCCTTCTAAAACTTTTTTGATAGACTCCAGATTGGATTCGTTCCATCTATTTAACTGATCATTACCACCTAAGATATAGATCATTCCTCTAAACCAAAATGGAACAGTCCCTTGGTGTATACTGCATTTGAGTATCACATTCCCGGTTTTTCCAGGAGTTATTTCAAACATCAAACTTCCTGACTCCGCAGTAGTTTTCTGTCCATTCACCCATACATCTCGTACAAAATAAATTTGATCTACCCAAGAAGGCTGCGCGTAAATAGCCTTGAGCGTAAATCGTTCGTTTCTTTCTTCGTTATTGAACATCATTGAATGACCTGCCATCATCGCTTCCCCTGTAATTATAGGCAAGTGATTATCATCGTTACTTATTGATAGTTGCCATTTGTGCCAATTATGAAAATCAGCAACCATCCAAGATACTTGGGCATTGCCGGCGTGAATTTCTGTGTTTCGCTCTGAAACATAATTCTCATCGCCCAAAATGCACATTAAGGTGTAAAACACCATCAATCCCAATGCAACAATGAAATATGTTCTCTTTAAATTCATTTACAATTGCTCAATTAGTTTTTGATACAACAATGTCAATTGAGGCTCTGCGTGCTTGGCTATACCGATAATCTCTTCAATGGATACCTTTTTCAAATTTTGAGGATCACATTCATCCGTTAAAACACAGATACAACAACAAGGCAATCCCATGTGATTACAAGCTATTACTTCAGGCACAGTGCTCATTCCAACTGCATCCGCGCCGATTGTCCTGAGAAATCTGTATTCCGCACGTGTCTCTAAATTAGGACCAGGAACAGACGCATAAACACCCTGATGAAGTTGAATACCTTCATCAACCGCTATATTCTGGAGCTTTTGATTTAATAACTGAGAATAAGGCTCAGACATATCCGGAAATCTTGGGCCAAGCTCATCCCAATTCTGGCCCCGCAAAGGATTCTCAGGCTGCAAATTGATGTGGTCCTCGATCATCATGAGGTCACCCTTCTTGAAATTTGGATTCAATGAACCCGATGCGTTGGAAAGAAGCAAGCATTTTACGCCTAGCATTTTCATCACACGAACCGGCATCACCACTTGCTCCATAGAGTATCCCTCATAATAATGGAACCTACCTTGACATGCAATTACTTTCTTTCCACCCAATGTGCCATACAACAACTTGCCAAAATGATACTCAACAGTTGCAATTGGAAAGTGAGGGATTACACTATAATTGAATTCTTTTTCAATTTGAATATGCTGCGCTAGTCCATGAAGTCCAGTTCCTAGAATTATACCTACCTCTGGAGATTCCATGCCCCTCGCCTTTAACCACTCTACACTCTCAATAATTTGCTCCATAATTTCTATTACTATTGCTCTAATTTAGTGAAAATTGACACATGTAAGAATTAAAACAACACAAACAAGACTATTTTTGTTTTATGCGAATAAAACAATTCTTCACCATTCTCGCGCTTTGTTTGATTGTTCTGAACCTTCAAGCACAACTCAATCCCAAGGAGCCCGTGGTTCAAATCACAGGCGTATGTTTGGTGAGCGACTCCCTATTTCCAGCCCCATATGTTAGTGTTATTCGCAGCAAAGACCGCAGAGGAACATATTCTAATCGTGACGGCTATTTCACCATACCCGCTGTTGTGGGAGACACTTTGGCCTTTGTATGTACAGGCTTAGAAACTTCTTTTTTTATTGTTCCAGAGACAAACGAACATCAGTTGCAGGTGGTACAAAAAATGGAAATCGCACCCAAGGAACTTTCCCCATTATACATTTTGCCTTATCCTGCACCGCATGAGTTAAAGCAAGAGGTCTTGGCTTTGGATTTGCCTGGAGATGGTCACCAAAAATTTAGGAGAGATGAGGTTTCCCTTGCGCAGTTTGATGGCATGGTTGATTTTTCTGATGCCTCCTATCGCGAAGCTGAAAAAATATTACAGGCTAGATACAACAATGGATTCATTTCTGGAGGAAACCTACTTTCCACTGAAGCATGGCAGCAATTCATGACAGGATTTAGAAAGAAGAAATAACCTCAGGAAAATATTTCTCATTTTTTCCGTTTAAGTTCTCAATCGAATTTACATTTGAGAAGTGAAGCATTGGTTATTTATTCTTTTGATTTTCGTATCCGCCAAGGTTGATGCACAAACCGCATTGCTCAAGGGTGTTGTACGCAATACTCTAGGGGAGTCCGTCCCCGGGGTTACGTTGATTCAAAAAGATCAACTTCAAAATGGTGTTATCACCGATACCCGTGGAGAGTTTCAAATACAAATTCCAGCCGAAGTTAAAATCACCTTAACCATTAAGGGAATTGGCTCCAAAGCGTTTGATCAAGTTTTCGAATTAAAATCTGGTGAAATCAAGGAAATCGAAATTACCTACGACGCGGATATCGTCACCGGAGGCTTAGAGATCATCGATCGACGAAATCAAGAAAATCAGATTATCTCCATCAGCACCAAATTGCCCACCAAGTTGCCTACTATCAATCAAGGAATAGAGGCATATTTGATTCAGGCACCAGTCAATTTTCCATCAGAACTCAGTTCGAGTTTCAATGTACGAGGAGGAAGTTTTGATGAAAATCTTATTTACGTCAACGACATTCAAGTGTACCGACCCTTCCTGGTTAGAGCAGGACAGCAAGAAGGTTTGAGTTTCCCCAACCCAGATATGGTGAGTAAGGTGGATTTTAGTGCTGGTGGATTTCAAGCTAAATATGGCGATAAAATGTCATCCGTTCTAGACATACAATACGCCAGACCAGACACACTCTCAGGCAATGCCCAAATAGGATTACTTGGCGGACAAATCCAATTGATGGATATTTCTAAAAATAGAAAATGGACTTACAATTCTGGATTTCGATACCGCGATTACAGCTACATCTTAAACAGTATGGATGTTCAGGGTGATTATCAACCCAAGTTCATGGATTGGCAGAATTACATCACATGGCGACCCATGGGAAATTACGGGCCTTTGGAATTTTCATGGTTAACCAACATTTCCTCGAACCATTATCAGTTTACGCCATCAACCAGACAAACAGATGCCGGCAATATCAATGAAGCAATACGATTAACGGTCTATTTTGAAGGACAAGAAAAAACCCAATTCAATACTTATTTCAGCGCCTTTAGTACCCGATACAGCTTCAGCGAATCGTCTCAGGTTAGGTTGACACTAAGTACTTTCAATACCAAAGAGTCTGAGCATTTTGATATTTTAGGTGCTTACAGATTGGATGAACTAGATCGTGATTTGGGCTCAGATCAATTTGCTGAAGTCCTCAGAAATCGGGGTGTTGGGGCTTTTCTAAATCATGGCCGAAATGACTTAGCCGCTCAAGTATACCAAGCAAGCCTGAAAGGCTTTAAAGAATGGGAAAAATCTCGACATGTTTTGAATTGGGGAATGGATATATCCCATGAGCAAATCATCGATGTGCTCAGTGAATGGACCTTCATTGATAGCGCTGGTTATGCCGCCAACCGACCTAACGACAGCTTGAATTATCAAAATCCCAATATTCAACCTCAACCCGATATTTTCTTTCAAGACAGGGTCAAAGCCAAAAACAACGTCTCCTCTCAACGCTATAGTGCTTTTGTGCAAGACAGCTGGAGACACACCACGGCAACTGGTCATGAATGGGCAGTGACAGCGGGTCTTCGCGGCAATCATTGGAGCTATTCAGATCAAACCGTTGTTGGTCCTCGTGTCAACTTTGCCTACACACCCACTTGGATAGGCACTAGAAAAAACACAGATGGTTCCAGAGATTCTGTCAGAAAAGATATTGTTCTTACAGCAGCATGGGGGTATTACTACCAACCACCTTTCTACCGTGAAATGCGAGGTTTCAATGGATATGTGAACCCTGAAATACGCGCCCAGCAAAGTATCCACTACATCATCGGAGCTAATTATGTATTTCGAGCTTGGAACAGGCCATTCAAATTTGTAGGAGAAGCCTATTACAAGGATTTCAAGAATTTGATTCCCTATGAAATCGAAAATGTTCGACAACGCTATTTTGCAACCAACAATGCTAAGGGTTACGCCTATGGCGCCGACGCTATGGTTAATGGGGAGTTCATTGAAGGTGTTCAGTCATGGGTTCGTGCATCTTACTTAAAAACCGAAGAAGACATTTTAGACGACTATTATTATTTGTATCTCAATCAATCTGGGGACACCATACAGCCCGGTTTTACCATTGATGATGTCGCAGTGGATAGCATTTATATTCAACCCGGCTATATTCCCAGACCTACCGATCAACGGTTGAGTTTTTCCATGCTTTTCATGGATGAAATGCCCCGCAACCCCAAATACAAAGCAACAATCAATATGTACTTTGCCACAGGGGTTCCTTATGGCCCTCCAAGCAGAGAACGGTATTTGGATATCTTAAGATCTCGAGCTTACTTTAGAACAGACGTTGGTTTTTCACGTGACTTGTTTACAGAAAAAAGAAAAGATGGCAAGATCAGATTTTTTAAATCTGGAACCATTGCCATCGAAGTATTCAATTTACTGGGAGTGAACAACGTCATCAATCACCAATGGATTGAAGATGTCAACGGACGACTGTACGGAATTCCCACCTATCTCACAGGAAGAAGAATTAATCTCCGTTGGTCTATGAGTTTCTAATCATTGGACCTGAACTTCTCTCATCCAAATATTCTCATATCCATTTACATCTAGTGCCCGTATTTCGACATCATACAAACCAACTCCAGGAAAGGTAATTTCTATATTTCCGGAGTTGAATTCAATGACATCATTTGCATCAATAGATTGCGAGAATACTTCTACACCTCCCTCAGTGATTGCTAAAAAATACAATGAATCAATACCCGAAGCATCCGTAACCGTTGCATCCAAATACAAAACAGGATTAGACGATGATAATTCAATCAAAGAACTTGAAGACTCCGGATTGAGTATGACCTCAATAATTGGTAACTCATCATTTGTTACAGATAACGTTATTACTTTTTCTAATGCTTCATTTCCAGATTCATCAATGGCCATTACTTCCAAATGCCAAGAGCCGATGATATCATTGGGCACAATCAAGTTCACATTAGCCGTTGCAGTAGCCCCAGCAACATCAATGATTTTAGAGTAAGACCAAGTCCCAACATTAGGCTGGTTGACAGCTCCACTGCCAGAACCGTGGGAATGGCCATCATCTGCCGCGTGTACATTAATCTTAATTTGTTTCAATTGTTCATCATCCTTTACCGTGACACTCACTTGCATTTGTTCGCCCGCTTGAATAGCGTGACTAGCTGAAACATGACCATCAATTGAAACCTGGGTAATTTCTGGTAAAGTAGTGTCCACATCTGATTGACATCCAACGACACTTGCGCTTGCGATGAGCATCCATTTGCTCATTCTTTTTATTCTTTTCATTTCTTTTACTTTTTAAATTTCTCTGCTATTTTTTCCACCTAAATTCCAAACCAGTTTGTATCCATCTGCCCTGTTCAGGTAAACCCAACGCTCTATAATTACTGAGATTATTGAGATACTTGACATCGGTTAAATTTCGACCATTGACACTCCAGATGCAATACCACGTGTCCCGGGAATTGTGATACTCAACTGAGAATCCTCCATGAACTATGGCATAGTCCGGGGTTTCTCTTTCATTTCTGTCCACACGCTTCTGAGCCGCTGCATATCGAACTTGAAATTGACAACTCCACTCCCAATTTTCTGACCACATTCCCTGGTAAGTACTTCCCCATTTTATCTGAAAAGGTGGGGTGAAAGGCAATGGAAGCGTGGTCCTTACGTTATAATTGGCGACATATTCTACCCCACAATCTGCATGTAATTCAGGAAGAACATGTACATCAAAATTACACTCTCCCCCACCCATCCACACCGGGTGCTGCTGATAAGCATACAATTGCCCACCGTCGGGTAGTATAGAAAAACGCGCTTGAGGTGAGAGATAAATGTACGAACTGTAATATTGTACAAAAGGACTACATTTTAAAACCCAATCCTCACTGGATTTTATGAGCATTCCATCCCATTGCCAACCTTTTTCGGACATTAAATCAGGATCTCCTAACTCATGCCTAAACGTCCCATGGTGTACACCATTGATGAACAATTCAGACGCTTGAGGCATGCGATAGGTGCGACCCACATGCCATTTCAAATGTAGGCTTGGCGAAGTTGAAATACTCTGCCCAAGCGAACCAGAAAATCCTTGAAACTGTCGAGCACCTGCATTTACGGGTTGCCAATAATACAAGTCTTGGTTCCATTCAATAGTTCGAGTAAATCCCGGCGTGCGGTACCCAACATAATCCCACCTAGCTCCTGCCATCCATTGTCCTTCCAAATTGTTTAAAGCTTTATTCCAAATTCCCCAAACTGCCGAAACTTGCTTTTGAAAATCAGGTATTAAAAATTCAAACCCATTGCGTGAATTCCATTGTTTTTGTCCAAGAAATCCTACCTCACCATTTCCATTCCACCAGGACCAATTTCGACACACATAGCGCAATTGAGCATCTATCAACTTTAAGTCTAGCGCGCGCTGTGAAGAAGTATTTGCAACAAATGCACCTTGATGCGGGATACTCATTTCCTGTCTGTGGTTGGATTGAAATGAACCCAAACATTCATGGGTCAGTCTCTTCCCTTTCCACGTTGAACTTACCATCCATTTATGATGTTCCACCTGCGCAGCCGGCCATCCTATATTCCTTAAATTCCCATCGGAAGTAACAGAAGCCAACGTTGGAATTCCCACAAAACCGGGAAACAATCCACTAGATTGTTCATACCTTCTGTATTGCAGCATAAGATGTTGAAGCATCCTACTTGCGTGAATCAACTCCCACAAAACCATAACAGAATTCTCTTGTGTAGCTGTGTTATTGAGAATACCATCTTCAAGCGGAAGGGTTCGATTTAAATATGTAAATTGGGAAGCAGGCAATCGATAATCGCTCGAACTTTTTTGACTTGCAGCAAAAACAATTCGCGAAGCAAAACCACTTTTCTTCCAAAACCACTTTTGCTGATAAGCACCTTCCACTCCGCGCTCTTGATTGTTGTTACTTCCTTGCATGGAAAAACGCAATTCTCTTTTACCTGCAATCCACTTGGGGGGCAGCAACTTGATAACACCCCCAATTGCGTCGCCGCCATACATCAGCCCAGCTGCCCCTTTGATCACTTCCAATCCATCCACTGTGAACATGTCCTGCTCAAGTCCATGATCACTGCCCCATTGTTGTCCCTCTTGTTTGACTCCGTTTTCGACAACCACGATGCGCTGACCCATCATTCCTCTGATGACAGGGCGCGCTACGCCGACACCCGTATTTTGAGCATTCATACCTGGCATGAAAGCAAGACTTTGCGCAAAGTTTAACGCGCGATTGGCACGCCAATCGTCTTGAGCGACTCTGGTAATATCCAAACTAGATTTTCGATCCGTAATCCCAATCCAACCGTCTGAAATAATCAGATGCTGCAAGGGATGAAGCGAATCAGACTCCAATAACTTCAACGTATCAGCTGTCTGTGCACCCAACTGCCCACACCAAATGGTGCAGCAAAGGCCCAATATTTTTTTCATAAAAACTCTTTATAATTGAACTAACCTGATTAAAAAGGCTATGCCATGGGGGGACCACGACCAACTAAAGAGATGTGATGATTTGAAACTAATTTATCCGCAAAAGAAAATTCGAAAATGGTACTGAAGTCATTAGACAAAATCCGCACTTCAATTGTATGAGCAGTTTCGATAGGAGCAAATTGCCAATCACACAGTGAACATTCTTCATGTTCATCCTCACCCTCATCGTGGTGTTCAAAGAACCGATGTGACGATTGGTAAGCCATCAGGGAAAGGACAAATAGCGCCATGGCTAAGCCCATAAACGAATGACGTTCCACCCTGATTTTCATGAGACAAAAGTAGAATAATATTTTGCTTTCATTCTTATCTTCGCCAAAAATACATTGTATGCAATTTGACCTTATCGTATTAGGAAGTGGACCTGGAGGTTATGTTACCGCCATTCGTGCCAGCCAATTGGGATTAAAGACTGCCGTTGTTGAGCGTGAAGCTTTGGGTGGTATCTGTTTAAACTGGGGTTGTATTCCAACCAAAGCGCTTTTAAAAAGTGCCAATGTTTTTGAATACATTCAACATGCAAGTGATTACGGAATTCAAGTAAGTGATGCCAAACATGACTTTGGTGCAGTTGTAAAAAGAAGTCGCGGAGTGGCTGAAGGCATGAGTAAAGGTGTCCAGTTCTTGATGAAGAAAAATAAAATTGAGGTGATCATGGGTACCGGTAAAGTAATGCCCGGTAAAAAGGTTCAGGTTACGGATGCCGATGGCAAAGTTTCTGAGATCTCAGCCAACAACATCATCATCGCAACAGGTGGGCGTTCAAGAGAATTACCCAACCTCAAGCAAGATGGTAAGAAAATCATCGGATACCGTGAAGCAATGACATTGCCAGAGCAACCCAAAAGCATGGTGATTGTTGGTAGTGGTGCCATTGGTGTTGAATTTGCCTATTTCTACAATTCAATGGGAACTAAAGTGACCATCGTAGAGTATATGCCCAATATTGTCCCTGTAGAAGATGAGGATGTTTCTAAAGCTTTGGCAAAAACTTTCAAATCAAAAGGCATTGACATATTGAACAACGCCGAGGTAACAGGAGTTGATACAGCTGGAAAAGGATGCAAAGTCAAAGTAAAAACTGCAGACGGTGAGCAAGTAATTGAGGCAGATATCGTTTTGAGTGCCGTTGGAGTGGTTGCCAATATTGAGAATATTGGATTGGAACAAGTAGGTATCGTAACAGACAAAGGGAAAATTGTCGTAGACAAATTTTACCAAACCAATATTCCAGGTTATTATGCCATTGGTGATTGCGTTCCTGGGCAAGCATTGGCGCATGTCGCATCAGCTGAAGGTATCATCTGCGTTGAGAAAATTGCAGGTCATCACCCACATGCTTTGGATTACAACAACATCCCAGGTTGCACTTATTGCAGTCCTGAAATTGCAAGCGTTGGATACACAGAAAAAGCAGCCAAAGCAGCCGGATACGAATTAAAAATTGGTAAGTTCCCATTCAGTGCTTCGGGTAAGGCGAGTGCTGGAGGTACAAAAGACGGTTTTGTGAAATTGATTTTTGACGCCAAGTATGGTGAGCTTTTGGGTGCTCATTTAATTGGTGCTAACGTTACGGAGATGATCGCTGAGTGTGTTGCCTTGCGCAAATTAGAAACCACCGGTGAAGAGTTGATCAAAACTGTGCATCCTCACCCAACCATGAGCGAAGCCATCATGGAAGCAGCCGCAGCTGCCTATGGTGAAGTAATACATTTGTAATATATGTCGTCAGAAAAATCTCTCATCTTGAATGCGCAACAGGTTCGTCAGAAACTGTTGCGCATGGCTCAAGAACTTTATGAAGTTCACTATGGAGCCTCTGAAATAGTCTTGATAGGGATTGATAAAATGGGATGGGAACTTGCACAAGAATTGCATCAAGCTTTTGTGCAAGTCTCTTCTATTCCCGCTCAACTTTGCAAAATCAGTTTTGACAAAAAAAACAAAACTATACCCACACTTTCCTCTGAAATAGAATTAAAGAAAAAGTGTGTCGTACTTGTAGATGACGTTATCAACTCGGGAAAAACTTTGATGTTCGCCTCCCAATTTCTTTGCAATCAAGATCCAAGCAGATTGTCCGTAGCGACGCTAATCAACCGAGAGCATCGCCTATTTCCGATAAGCGCCGATGTTGTTGGATTAACCTTGTCAACCAATTTCAAGGAACACGTGCAGGTAGAAAAAGTAAAAGAAGGTTTTGAAGTTTATTTGATGAACTCGAAGTAAACTATTCTACTCTACTCTCCTCAAAAAAATCGTCCCCCATTCCAACCAAGAACACTTCCTTTTTACTCCGCGTCATTGCAGTGTACATCCATCTGTTCCATTCATAGGCTGCCATATCAGGAGGAATATATCCCGATTCCACAAACACAGCAGACCACTGGCCACCCTGGGATTTATGACAGGTAATTGCGTATGCAAACTTCACTTGAAGCGCGTTGTAATATGGATCCTTTTGAATCAATTTTCTCATTCTTGTAAACCCCTCTTCCTCGTAATCCTTGGCTACCAAATTCCACAGCTCTTTCATCTTCTCTGAAGACAAAGCAGGTGTCTCTTCATATATCGGATTGCAGAGAAGAATTACTTCCAACTCTGGCAATTCAGGATAATCAACCAACTCAATCACTGCTTTACAAAACCTAAAATTGCCTCGTTCTTCAAATTGTCTTATTCGCTTGATTTGAATGGTATCCCCATTGGCAATAAAGCCAATAGATTCATGCTCCTTTTGCAACCAGAAATCACTGTTTCTGAGCACCATCATTCTATCTCCTGAATTGATTTCGTCCTCATGCCCCAGTATTCGTGTTCGAATTTGTTGATTGAACAGATTGGCTCGTTTATTAGATCTGGTTATGATGATGGTATCATCCATTCCGTATGCGCTATACATGGACTCAATCAGTGGTTGGATATCGCTATCCACCCTTACCATGTCGGACCAACCTTGAACAGAAAATTTAGGAAAGTCCGCAGATCTTTGTACAATAAGATAACGCAACAGCGTTGCATTGTATAAGATTCCTGAGTCTTGTGCTTGTCGAATAACCTCACGCAGTTGCACTTCAGCCAAGTACAAATCATAGTTCAGCTTTAAACCCTCCGCTACCAATGCGGGACTTCTATCACTTCCAACTGGGGGAAGCTGCGCTTCATCGCCGATGAACATCACTTTACATCGTTCACCGCTGTATACATGCGTAATCAGATCATCCAAAACATCACCAGAAGCCAAATCATCGAACTTAAAGTTCATGGGATCAGATCCAATCATGGAGGCTTCATCTACAATAAAAATGGTATCCTCACTTTTATTCTCCTTCAACTCAAACCAAATCTTACCACTTCGATCAGAACGCTTGAAATAGATTTGGCGATGAATAGTTGTAGCAGGCTTGCCTGTGTAATTGGCCAACACCTTTGCGGCACGACCTGTTGGCGCCAACAACACTACATTTAATCCATAGGACTCCACTGCCTGCACCATCGCTTGTACCGTTGTGGTTTTTCCCGTTCCCGCATATCCCTTTACCAGCAATGCGCATCGAGGTTTGGCAGTGGCGGCAAAACGACCAAAAACGTGCAAAAGTCGTGATTGCCCTTCTGTTGGCTGAAAAGGCAAAAAAGACAACGCACGTTCTTCAAACATTTTACTCAAGGATTCACTCATCACATCTAATTTGAATGCAAAGAAAGGAAACACCAATGGATATCGTAGATTCGCAATGCAAATAAGTTATGCCCATGTTGTCCACGGATTATGCACATTCTATGCAACTTTCACCAGATTGGTTAGCCCAAGCTGACCATTTGCATTTGGGAATTCATGTTCATGCTGAAGGTCTCATGTTGGGGTTATTTGAAATGCTCAGCAAGCAACCAATTTGGTTGATGGATATGCCCATACTTACTCATCAAATTGCTCAATCCTTGCAGCAAGGTCAATGGGTTCAACCCTTTTTTAGGAAGGTTACAATCAGCTTCTCCGCAGAATCTTGGACCGTTATCCCACAAGTTTTTTTTGACCCCAATCAATTATCAAATTGGATTGAAGAAATACCCAATTGTCTTTTGGGATATCAAAATTTGAATACGGAAAACAATGTTCTGATTCATCGACATAGCAGGGACATTGAACAGATAGCAGCCTTGTATCCGCAAGCACAGGTGAATTGCGCAATTAAAATGTGGCTTCAACTGTGTCCTGTATCTGAGCATAAAAACGCATTAATCGGATGGGTTGAGGCGGACAAATTGTGCTTGCAGTTAGTGCTAGATCACCAAAGAATTTTAGTCAATCAATTTGACGCAAAAACTGTAGAAGATGTCTTGTATTTTATATCAGCCTCCTTGCAGCAATCCCCTCACCCAGAGGAAACAGAGATCATTTTAATGGGACAAGGAGTATCGGATGAACTTCTCGAAACGCTATCTAGTTATTACTTCCATGTGAAAGTATGGAACACTCCATTAGGACTCCAGTTGCCTGAGTCAATCAATTTACCTGCACACCACTATTATTCAATCTTGATGCACACCTTATGCGCATAATCGGAGGGAAATTTAAAGGTCATCCACTACCCGTATTGAAGAATTTTCAGGGTCGACCAACAACAGATTTTGCAAAAGAAGGATTGATGAACACCCTTCATCACCTCCTGCAATGGGAGGAATGTCATGTTCTAGATTTATTTTCTGGTACCGGAGCATTGGCCATGGAATGTCTATCTCGTGGTGCCTCCATGTGCACAGCAGTTGAAAATAATGCCGGCCATGTTCAGCAAATCAAAAAAAATCTTTTGCAGTTTCAATTCAAAAATGCACAGATCATCAAAGCAGATGTGATGATTTGGGTAAAAAACAACAGTGCCACTTACGATCTGATTCTGGCCGACCCTCCGTACGACTTGCCCGAACTTCCTTTGCTACCTGAACTTATAATTCCCATGCTTGAAGAGGAAGGAATATTGGTTCTGGAACATGGAAAAGAACATCAATTTGAAAACCACCCTCATTGCTTTAAGGAAAAGCGATTTGGTCATGTCCACTTCAGTTTTTTTTCGAAATTAGCCCAATGAAAAGAATCGCAGTTTTCCCAGGATCATTTGACCCTATAACACTAGGTCATGTCAACGTCATAGAGCGATGTGCTAATCTTTTTGATGAAATTATCATTGGTATAGGGACCAATACATCCAAAAACTACATGTTCCCTTTGAACCAACGTGTCGAATGGTGCATTGGAGCTGTTGCTCATTTGGAAAATGTTCGGGTTGAACAATACGACGGACTAACTATCGACTATTGCAAATCCATTGGTGCTAATTTCCTTTTGCGTGGAATTCGCAATGGAGGCGACTTTGAGTATGAAAGGTCTATCGCGCACATGAACAAATCACTTTACCCAAACATTGAAACTATATTAATTTTTACCGATCCCCAATACGCATTCATTCACTCCACGATCGTACGTGAAATTCTAAGAAATAAAGGCGATGTTTCTTCGTTCTTGCCTAAGAACATTCAAGTGTATGACCATATCTAATAGGCTATTCATTTTCTTTTTACTCTTTTCGTTCTCGCCCATTTGGGCCATACAAATTGAAGGGAGTGCACCAACTTTTCACGATGAAACCATCACTTTAGAGGTGGCCATTGACTTTGTTTCTGGAGAAAGAAAAGTTCTAAGTAGAACTACCGTAAATGAAAATGGATACTTTCTTTTTTCGGATGATGAGGTGTCTTCTCATGAAGTTCGTGTGTACTACATTAGAACCGGCAGGTATGAAGGTGTATTCTATGGCAAAATGAATGGGAATTACAAGGTTTCCATTTTGGATATTGACAATCAAACAGCCTTGCGGTATGATAAAATTGAATTTCCGGTTATTTTAGTTAGCGGTAGTGACAGCATACACAACTCAACGATCAACTACTACAAGAGATACGAAAAATTTCTCAACGAACATTATTATGATTACGCCTTGCAGGAATTCTCCGGATCAGAAGCACAACGGGTTCAATTACTCAAGCATTCCAAAAACAAACCCGACCTATTCCCCACCGATCTAAATAACAGAGATAGTATCACCACCTCTAATTTTCGGAAAATGGTCCGGAATTTTAGAGATTCGGTTTTATCTGAATCTGAAAACCGTGAAACATTTCTGAGCCAACTTCGCGATTTTGACATCGCTAAAATGGAAATGGTTGCGGGCAAAAATAAAGTTCAAATCATCCAAGAGCTTTTCTCCTCAGCTGCTATTCCCATTCATCATCCCGCCTATGTTCAGTGTGCTGAGATGATATTCTCCACTCTATTTACCCAAAGTCCCAAAGACTATTTTTTATCAGCGCAAAAATCTCTTCAATCTGGACGAATAGATAGCATTGAAATTCATTTCCAACATTTTCCGTTGATCCCAAACGTGTCTCAACGTCAATTGGCCTATTGCATTGCCTGGCGTGATATGCACGCAAAAAATCAAATTTCCACTATTCTTCATGATGCCCTTTTACAGCAATTGATAGATCAAAGCAGCGATGCAGTCATCAAAAATTGCGCAGCTCACCTCATCACATTGGCCCATCAATGTAAAAAAAATGCATATGCAACGGACTTTACAGCTATCGATCTTAAAGGAAAAAAACATCAAGCCAAAGAATGGGAGGGTAAACTTACCTACGTCTTGTTTTACGCAACTTGGAACGGTTACGCGATGAAACAATTACAAGCTGCAGAAAATATGGCCAATAGCATTCAAGGCGAGTTTAACGTAATCACCATTTGTATGGACGACAAGGAGGAAACTTGGAAGAAAGCAACTAAAGGCAGAAAATGGAAATCTCAAATGCTCTACGCTGGCCATGTTCCAGAATTAAGAGAGATTTATTGCATGACGGCTCTTCCACATGCCATTTTGATTACTCCCGATGGGAAATATGTTCAAGATTACACCAAGCTACCCGAAGCAGGAGTAGGCGCGCAGATAGAAAAATGGCTTATATCACATCCTGATCAAATGGGCAAAGGCACTTGGAAAGAAAACTAAAAAATTCTGTGGCGGTAAGCCTCGAGGTCAAAGGTTTGAAAAAATTCATCTTCTGACATTTTCATGGTAGACTCCAACAAATCCAAGAGTTTTTGAGGTGTTCGAGCAACTACATTATCCAGAGAAGAACCCGAAAAAAAATCGTGTTCAGCACCTATGGGCGCATACAATGTCTTATAACCACAAAACAATCGCTCAATATTTACACTACTAATTGAGGCTACTGCAAGCTGTGCTTCGTCAAACATTTGAAAACTAGGGACCGTAGCATCCTGAGGATAGTCAACCGCTATGCCTTTGAAGTACTCATTGTAGTATCCTTGCGTTTGCTTCCAAAAATCCTCATTTACTCGTTCCATTGGATGAGGCAATATCAGCAATTTATATTCACTATGTCGCAATAAAAACTCTCGAAGAACAGCCATGCAATTCTCTTCATATTCAAAATCACGGTTATTATTTTGAGCGTGCACCCCCCTGAGTTTCCTCAACCACACACCACGAGACATAAACGCTATTCGATTCCCAATGGCGTCCTTGATTTTAATGTGTGGCAATAATTTTTTAACTACTGGCAACGGCCAATCCATCAACTCTTCCACAATCCAGTTGTTCTTTAAATCAATGAACTCCTTGCGTTGGAAAGGCGATGTAAAAACAAATCCGTGCGCTATTACTTGCTGGTAAAAGTTTTTGATGGGGTTAGAGGAAGGAACTAAAATCAACTCAACATGGATATGCTCGCACATTAATCCTGTTAATCCTTGATCATTTTCATACCCCCCAAATAAATACACCCTACGAACTTTACTTTCACCAAAACATTGAACCATGAGATTATTCTCCACCCATTGCAGTAACACCAAGGATACAGTTGATTTTTTGGAACTTAGAAGTGTCGCAAAGAAGAAAAAAGGGGACATCAGAATTAGTTGAATGGACATCACGATTTGCCCAAAAAAAGACATGCCTATTTGCATGGTGTCTCGATACAATCCATCTTGAAATTTGGCTTTCAATACAAATTCCAAATAAGGAATCAAATCACTTTTCTGTTTTTCTTTGTGACAATAAAATGTAGTTTCATTCAGGACTACATGATTTGCACTTTGCCTCCAAATTAAATCAAGTGATCTTTTTGTATAGCGCAGAGCTGCCCAAATATCTTGCTCCGCGTTTGCGCCAGTCACGCGAAAAGTGTGCCCCTGAAATAATTTTTTTTTTGCCCAATAAAACTTTTCCGGAGCCTTAAAAACTGTCGGAAAGAGTACTTTAAAAAATACTATCTGAATCTTTAAATAGGTACTAAAGTCAAACATGCTACAACCAATGATCTAGGACATGCTGATGCACATTTGATCTTTTCAAAATCTCCTCTACGAAATCGCGAAAAGCACCTTCACCACCTTTTGCTGGAGTAACAAAATCAACAACTTCGCGAGCGTAGTGGGCGGCATCTTGCGGGCAGGAGGAAAAAGCTACTTTTTTCAATAGTTTTAAATCCAATAGATCATCACCAATAAATGCCGTATCCGCCCAATCAATTCCATGATCCTGACAAAATTGCTCTGCCACATCAACTTTATCCTTCACTCCATGGAAGACATGTTCCAGCTTCAATTTAGCGGCGCGCTTTCGCATTATTTCCGTATCCTCACCAGTCAATACAACCAATTTGATACCTAATTGATTTAGAAATAGGACACCTGCACTATCTCTGGTGTTAAATTTTTTCCACTCATTGCCTGTTTGGTCGTAATACATACCACCATCGGTCCAAACGCCATCGATATCCGTAAAAACTACCCGAGGCAACTTCATCCTTTCAACATTGATTGATAAATAATCTCATCAGCCGGAACGTCCTGTGCCAGGGCTTGTCCAACGACCTGGTTAAGGTCTGCCCATTTAAAACCATCACCTGGGGATAGCATATGCAGATCGGACTCTGTTATCACCTCACCCGCCTTCATGTTTCGTTTGGTAGCAATAGATCTCTCCAACTTCTCTTTTGCGGCAGAAACTCCGTCTGAAATAAATATATCCTCAACTCCAAATTGCATTTCTAACATTCTAATGTCCCGCATCATTCGATTCATACCATCTATTCCCAAAGAGCCTGCTTGATCTGTCCCTTTCATATTGCGATCCAAGGTTATGTGCTTCTCAATGATTTGTGCACCCATGGCCACTGCAGCAACTGGAGTAGCAATGCCTATGGTGTGATCAGAATACCCAATTAAATATTGGCTGTAATTCTTTTGTAAATACTTAATCGTATTGAGATTGACATTGGCCGGACGAGTTGGATACTCAGAAACACAATGCAAAATTGAAATATCATTATGGTACTTTGACACAACAGCCAAGGCATCATCCAATTCCTTTTTTCCCGCCATTCCCGTAGAGAGAATAATCGGGATTTTGGTCTCGGCCAAAGCCTGGAGTAAAGGTAAATTGGTTAGGTCTCTTGAAGCTACTTTCAATTTATCCGGAGTGAATAATTTGAGCATACTCAAACAACCCACGGCGCAGAGTGTTTCTACAAATTCAAGACCCAAAGCTTTGGCATGTTGATACACCTCAAAATGTTCTTCATCTGACAATTCAAGAAAAGCACGATGCTCACCATAAGTCGAACCAAAAGAATGAGCGGAAGTATAAGGACGTTCCATCTGAGATTGCGACAATTCCTCCTTCAAATCTCGTTTGGTCATTTTAACAGCATCCATGGGACGCAAGGTCAAGTTGAACAAATTTTCTTGAATGGGCCTAGCGGCTATCTCCGTTATCAATTTAGCAAGGTCAACAGAACCGTTGTGGTTTTGACCAATCTCACCTATCACGTATACTCCCTTCATATCCATATTGCTTTGTAACAAACTTAAGAATTAAACTTGACTTGAAAAAATATCTGAATTCCTAATGTGATGTTAAACCTCAAATCAAATTGTTTTTTTGTTCCTTACTTTAAGTCAATATAAATTTACGACTATGAAAAATTTGACTTTAATAATCGCTCTATTATTTTCTGTAGCAACCATCGCGCAGCAAAAAATTGAAAGCAAGCCAGAAGATCCTAAACAGAAAAAAATTGAGCGCGTCAACAAGGAGCTAGCTCTTACAACTGAAGAAACTGCCAAATTTTGGCCATTGCATGACAATTTCGAATCCAAACAAGAGAATTATAGACTCCAATTAAAAAAAGCGCAAGGAGATTTAAAAATTGCTCAAGGAAAAAAGGAATTCAACAAAGCTTTCGAAGAATCCAATCGCATCAAAATAGAGATGATCAAGAATCACGAACAGTACATTAAAAACTGCTATGATTTTTTAGGAGAGGATAGAACCAAGCATTTATTGGAAATCGAAAAAAAACAAAAGCGACACAAAGCTGAAAAAACTTCAGAAAAAAGAATTCGAGCTAAAAAAAATAAGCGTGCAAAAAAAGAGAAGCGCGAAAAAAAATAATGTCTACTTGATTCTTTCCTAAATTTACTTCAAACAAAAACCAGTTTATGAAAAAGATATTGATTTTAGCCATCACTGCTTCTGCTCTATTTACTTCTTGCGGAAAATGGAGAGAAAAACGAGATATGACTACGTCCAAGGATCACAATCAAATAGAGGGGTTGTTGGATGATATGTTCAAAACAGTAGATCAAATTTCTTCTGAGACCCCCGGAATCAAGCTTTTTGACAACACTTGCGTAGACAACATTATCATCGATACAACGACCTCACCCAAGTCGATCATGGTAGATTTTGGTCAAGATGATTGTGCCGGAAATGATGGTCGAGTTAGAAAAGGAATCTTACATATCACATACACAGGTAGATACAGAACAGAGGGAACGGTGATAACCGTTACGCCAGAAAATTTCAGTATTGATGGGTACTCTATCAATGGTCACAAGACACTAGTGAACGAGGGGCTTAACACCGCTGGACAGCCTTATTTTTCAGTCTCCGTTGAGGCCCAGATTACAGCACCCAATGGGGAATGGACAGCTTCATGGAGTGGTGATCGAATTCGCACTTGGGCAGAGGGTTTTAATACTCCCATCAACATTTGGGATGATGTTTACCACATCAGTGGTTCTGGACAAGGGGTGAATAGAAATGGCGTGTCATATGACATGAACATAGATGAAGATTTGATTGCCAAAGTAGGATGCGCATGGTTGGTTCAAGGTGTCATTTCGATTCAACCTGAAGAAGGCGCCAATCGAACAATCAACTGGGGTTCCGGCGAGTGTAACAATGGTTTCACTGTAACGGTTGGCAACAACGATTACGAAGTAAATGGGGGGAATTAACCCCTCTTTTTTTTGGCAAGAAGATTGAAGCGCGAACGACATGAATATTACAATCCGATTTTTTTTAATACTGGGATTTAACCTTTTTCTCGGCTACTCATTATCAGCCCAAGAAGTTACAGTTAGGGCTCAGTTTAACCAAGTCCCAAACCCAGGAACCAAAGTCATTTTTGAGTATATCTATGGTCAAGAATGGAAGCAGGTTGAAATGAAAGCCCTTGATGGCAAGGGCAATGTGAGTTTTATATTCGCCCCCCCTGTTCAAGGTCAATACAGGTTTCGCTTCCCTGCTGGCAAGAATAGCACAACTTGGTCTGATTTCATTTTAATCAACAAAAAAGGAGAGCCTACCACTTACGAGTTTGTTATAGACTACAACACCATGTCTGGTAATCCTTTGGCAGTAAGTAATTCCAAGGAGAACGCGCTGTATTTCCCCTTGATGACCGCATTTGTTGAATTTGATGCACTTCGCATTCAGAAGCCACAACAAAAAGAGAAACTTGTGGAAACTCAGCGCAAGCTGAATGAATTATCCCGCAAAATAGCCCTTGAAAACAAAGGGACATTTGTAGGAGATATCGTCAGTGATTTGGTATACCAACCCATGATAGAGGATTTCAGTTCAGAAAAGACGGAAGGCCTCAACGACAGTTTATTTTACGCCAAGTTTGGAATAAGTAAGTTACCCTATTACGAAACCGGAGCTTTGAATCACAATCTATTTGTGCGTTCACTGGAAAGATATTTCAAGCATTTTCAAAACGAAAAAAACCCCGGTTATGCCATTGACTTTATTGACGGTGTCATGACACGCTCAGGTGGTTTGGAAGAAGTGGATCAATTCCTTTTTAAATATTTATTGGATAAAATGCTGGGTTACAAGAATGAGGAAGGATTGACCCATTTACTCACCCATTACGCGCAAGATTGCACAGAGCACAACGATGGAAATAGCCAAACTGAGCAATTGGTGAAGACATTGAAAGAAGTAGAGCCCGGCAAGAAAGCTTATCCTTTGACATTACCTGATATTAATGGCAAGAATATCTCTTTGCTAGAGACTTGTAAAAAAAATGAACTTACACTGATCTTGTTTTGGAAGAGCAGTTGTAACCATTGTGAGGAATTTAAACCTGTCCTCAAAGACATTTACGACAGGTACCACAGTCAGGGATTGGAGGTATATGCTATATCCATTGATAAGACCCAAGAAGACTGGAGTAATTATGTCAAGGCACATCCCCAGCCCTGGAAAGATGTTTTTTTGAGTTTTGCGGTAAGAAAAGAATTTAATCAGCACTACCCTGTTCCATCCACCCCGACGCTCATTGCGCTGGACAAAGAAGGTCGTGTAGTTTCCAGGTTAATCGTGAGGAGCAAGGCCGAAGATTTTATCAAAGAAGAGCTTTCAAAAAGAAAAAAGTAATTTTTTTTTGGAATTTCTTCTAAAAAACTTGACTAATAAAGAATCATTTGTATATTTGCACCCGCTAAAGCGAACGATGGCCCGTTCGTCTAGGGGTTAGGACAGCAGATTTTCATTCTGTAAACAGGGGTTCGATTCCCCTACGGGCTACTCAAAAAACCTCAGGATTTCCTGAGGTTTTTTTTTACTCCTAGGTATCCTCCCCCATTTTCTACCGATTCACTATTTTCGTTGCTGAGTTTATGAAACGTCTAATTATCTCCCTGTTTGTTTTTGGACTGATCCTTTATGGTTCAGCTGGGGTGATTTTTTACTTTTCCAAAGACAATAATATCACAGACCGAGCCGCTAAACTCTTTGTGAATGAATCAACTCAATTTGACCTCGTCATTTCCAAAACACCCTGCGATGAGCGAAGGGCGGTTGTTCACCGAATAAAAAAATGTGCCGACCAACATTTTACTCATTTGATCATCGGATCCTCTAGGGTGATGCAATTGGGGAAATTCACAGGATTTAAAAACGCCTTAAACCTCGGCGTTTCGGGTTGCTCTTTTGAAGATCTTCAAATTATACTTGAACTAGTTGGTCAAAACAAAATCACTTTTGACTCTCTGCACCTTGATTTTAACCCTTGGTATGGTTGCCCTTCCATTGACCAGAAATTCAAAAAATTTGAGCGGTATCATAATATCCAAGATGGTCTAAAAAACATAGCGACGTTCGGCTTTATCCGATCGGATCTTAAATCCATCTTGCCCTCGATGTGCTACTCACCTCTCTTAACCTCACCCGACTCATGCAAAGCTCATATTATTTTTAGCGATGGCAGTATCAAACAAAAATCAAATAGCGAAGAAACTCGAATCAAAAATTTAAACAACTCCATCCAAAATCTTTATCATAACATCCGAGACTTCTATGCTATCGACAAGAAATACTTATCTCAGGTTTTTCAGTTTTACCATGAATTGAACCACTTGCATCCAACCACCATTTATTTGTCACCTTTTCATCCTTTGTTGTTTGAGAAATATAAACTCGACCCAAGAATTAAAAACATTCAAGAAACGGAAAGGCTGTTTCGTGAATCATGCAGTGACATTCCCTCACTAGGCAGCTTCACCCTTGATAGTTCAAACCAGGCGATTGATTCTAAAATGTTCCTGGACGCCATGCATATTTCCGAAGTTGCTATCAGAAAATATTTTCATCCCCTTCCCTCCACCACCCCAAATGAGTAAAATCAAGCGTCCCATTCAACTAGCGATTGCTGAAGACCACACCCTTTTCAGACAAGGGCTATTATCACTTCTCCAAAAAGAAAAATCGATTCAAGTATGCTTTGAATCAGAAAATGGCAAATCATTCTTGGACCAACTTGAACTTCACCCCATAGATATTGCACTCCTTGACTACGAAATGCCCATCTACAATGGCACACAGGTATTGAAATCATTGCAGCAATTGAATAGCCCTGTCAAATGTATTGTTCTCAGCATGCACACCGAAGCTAGCTTCATCACGAATGCACTTGAATCAGGAGCCAAAGGATATCTGAAGAAAACCGCATCATTTGAAGAAATTATCGATGCCGTTCAGAATGTTTACTACCAAGGATATCATGTTAATGATGATATCTCCCGTTTGTTTTTCAAAGGCCGAACTGGTGCGCAATCACAAAATTTAGAACTTAATCTATCATCCATTGAATTGCAGGTGCTCGAACTGGCTTGCAATGGATGGCAAAGCCATGAGATAGCAGAAGTCTTGTTTTACTCCAAAAAAACAATTGATGCCATACGGTCCAGATTGTTGGTTAAGCTAGAGGCCCAAAACACCGCTGAACTGCTTCGCAAGGCCCTTTTAAGAGGACTTTACGTACCAAAAACGGATGCCGAAATTGAAATCGAAAAGAAACAAAGAATCAAGAGTAAGCAATAGGTTCAATAGTATCAATACTATTTTATTGTTTTCACCTTTTTGTTAAACCACACATTTTCAGCGATTTAACTTAAATGTATTTTAATTCAACGATTTCCGTCCAAATAGGACACCTTGAATTTCTATTTTAGAAAACTAGTTTTTGGTTACAAAAAAATTACTGTGGCCTCCACCCATAAAAAAGCCTTCCAACGGGAAGGCTTTTTTTTTTGGATAAAATCAAAGATCCACCACAAATTTTTTGGGATACTTGACTGTAAATCTCAAAACCCGCTCTTCTGTTTGTCCGGCATTCATTTCTAAAACCCAGCGAAGTTCTCCCTTCTCCAAATCTTGTTTTGCACCTGAAATTTCTTCGGTAACCACTTCAACATCCCCGCTATTCGACTTGGGTAACTGATCTAAAATCTCAATTTTGACAGGAACTGTCTTTTGATTTTTAACTGTGATTTTATACGCTTTGGTCACCCATTTTTTTCCAGCCCAATTTCCAGTCTTGCAAAAATCTTTGACCAAATCTTTTCTAACAACTACTGAATTGTCCCTTCCCATATTGACTTGCAAAGTATCGTTGGCTAATGCAGGATCTATAAAGCCTTGCCCCACGAAAGTTCCTTTGAAATAAATATTGCTTTGTCCGGGCATCAGTCCATACTGGGCCCAATTGGTCATAGAAGCCATTAAATAAGCACTGGGATCTAATTTAGGAACACACATGTATTTGTATTCTGCCTTGAAACTCTCATGCTGCATAACTACTTCCACAGCCTGATTGTCCGAAGGGATATCATAAGGTACGGAAATGGAAAATTCCGTATTCACTGTATTGCTATTTGTTTGGGTGTAGCTCGCGCTGGTCTGTAAACCGTTGTAAAAACTACCTTCAGATACAAACCCATCATCCGCTCTAGATTGCATAGCCGCCGGTGCTTGCTCCATTTGACGGTACTTCATCTTCCTGTCCTCAGCCTTGAATCTAACCTGTGTTGGATCGTACATATACAACCACCATGGATTGAGCACTGGTAGGTTTCCAGAAACACTAGGATTACCTGTACTAATTGTTAGCTTAACATCTTCCCAGTCCAAACCTGTACTCTGGTACACTTGTGCTTTGTATGAAAAATCAATCGGAGAACTGATATCGTCTGCACGTAAATCATAGGTAGGGGTCCATCCAGCATTGGGTACAAAATAAGAAAAACGAATATCCGATTTCCCTTCTGATTTGGTTAACAATACCAAATCAATAACACTGGGATTGTTGGCGCTATTGGCTTGAATGGCCGATAAGCGCTGATTCAAAGCTTGAATCGTCCTTTGTAATTGGCTCTCTTTGCTGTTCAATTCAATCAACTTGTAGCCCGAAGATTTAAGGCGCTCCTTGACCATGTCCGCAACCTCGGTGATGTCTTCTGCTGTAATCACACTGTTTGCACCTTTGATGGAATAATTGGCCATTAACAATGTTTTTTCTTGTTGTATCAAATCACGTTGCACATTAATCTCAGCTACTTTGAATTGCAACTCCTCCAAACTATCTTGCAATTGCTTCACACGAGGAGAAGTCATATTATCTCCATAAACCACTTGATGTTTGGTAGACATAATGGTGTATGCGCTACTTCCTTTCACTTGAATAGAATTGGGATCTAGTGATGCTGGCAAACCTGAGATTCTGATGACATTCTCTCCTACTTTAAGTCCAACATTAGAGACGTGACTCACCTGCGCTCCTGAGGCAAAAACCACCACCTCAGTGGGTTTGGACTGAACAACCTTCTCTTGCTTTTGCGCTACAGCTTTGCCCATTACAAACAAACATGAAGCTATTAATACCCATTTTTTCATAATTCTAAAATACGTAAGTGATTTCATTTTATTGGAACGTGCACATTTTTTAACGACTCAAAAGTAAAGTCAGTTGGGCTGTAAAGTTGAACTTCTTTTTCGTTCATTGCAATAATTACATCCGTTGTTCTTAACCATTCCAAATCATGCGAAGCACAGAGGATCGTCACTCCACTTTCCGACAATTTACCAATCCACTGGGTCCAATACGATTTATAAAAGAAATCCAAGTGAGCGGTGGGCTCGTCCATGAGAATCAATGAAGGCTCTTGCAACATGACACGGGCCATCATCATCCGCATCCACTCACCATCGCTAATGGTATTCATGCTTTGATGGCGAATAGGATTTAACTCCATTTCTTGAAGAATATTCTCAAATTTATTCGAGTCAAAATCACCCTTGATTCCCAAAGAAACGACATCCTCCACCCACAAATCAGCATAAGGCTCACGCCTTGTATTGAGCCATCCAATGGATAATCCTTCATTAAGCCAGTTACCTTTTTTTTGCATCGCAGAATTCTCTATCCATCCCATCCAATGCCGCAGTAAAACTGTCTTTCCCGCTCCATTTCGTCCAGCAATTCCAACCACCTGACCGGGGATAATATCCAACTGCGGGACCTTTATCATGCGTTGCCCAACTTTCATTTCGAAAGGCAGAGAAGAAAATAATTGGCTAGAAGACATGGTTTTTATTTTTTAGAATCCAAAACATGACCCAAGGAGCGCCTATTAGTGAGGTCACCGCATTGATGGGAATTCCCAAAGTGCGGCTGATTAAATCACACGCGATGGCAATGGCCATTCCTGTCAGTAAAACTGGTAGCCAGAGCCTTTTGTAACTTCGAGCTGGCCACCACAAACGAGCAATATGCGAACTTGCCAACCCAATAAAGGCAATGGGTCCAGCGATAGCCGTTACCATGGCAGTAAGAGACCCTGCCGAAACCATTAACAAGACAGAAATCCTACCCAATGAAATTCCCAATGATTTGGCCGCTTCATCCCCCAGAGACCATGCATCGATGGATTTAGAAGATTGATACATCGTTGGCACAAAAATCAACAACCCCAATACCAGATAAATCAGGTGATAGGACTGACCTTGATCAAAGGAACCCATCGACCAATAAACCAACCCAGATAAATTTTCTCTTTCCGTCCATCTTTGAAAAATTGATTCAACCGCTCCAGCGAGGTGGCCTGTCATCACACCAAAAATCAACAAACCCGTCAAGGACTGAACCCTCCATCGAACAACAAACAGCAATGCCAATATGAGCAAAGCACCAACGAAAGAGGCCAACATTACAGCATTGGGCTGGAGCGGAAGGTGCAAAAAACTCAACCCCATCGTTACAAACGCAACCCCCATTGAGGCTCCATTGGTAACCCCAAGAATAGAAGGGCTCGCAAGCGGATTACGAAAAAGCAATTGCATCCAATAACCCGCCATCGCTAAAGCACCGCCACTCAGTATGGCAATTCCTGTTCTTGGTAATCTTATTTGAACCAATATTTCCCAAAAGTCACTGTCGGAATTTTCCCAAGCCCAGCCAGCAGTACCCCATAGAATGGATAAAACACCTCCTGTTAGAATTAGAAGGCAGATCAAAGCCAATGTCCAATATGGGAAGCGGTTTGTCAAGTTTTGCAAATAGGGTCACAAAGTTGAACAAAAAAGTTGTTCCATGGCCCGAAGATTACGACTTTTGCCCCCTATTATTTAACAAGATGGATTTTAATAAAAACACGATTTTAGGTTTGGTATTGATGTTGGC
>JACCDJ010129110.1_pt1 | contig 55068 bp, 55 predicted proteins | sample 7444481 | NCBI WGS metagenome assembly JACCDJ01 (sample SAMN15323435, study PRJNA562643) | freshwater metagenome | isolation source: river surface water | place: USA:Blue River Watershed | collected 2017-08-15
CCTCGGACTCTGGGTCACACCGTGCGTCGTCAGGGGGGTGAGAGGTCATGGCAGGAAGGTCATGGCACGGCACGCGGGTGTCTGTGCCGTCTGACGCGATTTGACGCTGTACGCGCAGCGGGCTCAACGCGCTGCGACGTAGAGTGGTAACCAGTTGCTAACCACGATCTCTCGACGACCTACGACCGACGACCCTATGGACGCGCCGGAACTTCATGCCTACGTGGCCGAAGACAACCCCAGCCTGTGCGAGACCCTGGTGGGCACACTGCAGGAGTTGACCTGCGTGCGGGTGATCAGCACGGGACACACCGAGGCACAGGCCAGCGCCTGGCTCTCGCAGCATCCGGCCGACTGGGACCTGCTGGTTGTGGACCTGTTCCTGCGCGGGGGCAGCGGCATGCATCTGGTGGAGAGCCTGGGCCCACGCGCACGTTGGCAAAAGATCGTGCTTTTCAGCAACTACGTGACCGCGGGCGTACGCAAACGCAGCGCGCAACTGGGGGTGGATGCGGTGTTCGACAAATCCACTGAGCTCGACGCGCTGGTGGACTACTGCGCACGCCTGTGCTTTTTGCGCAGCACGGCCCTGGCCCAGCCGCTGGGCGACGCGGGCCACGCACCGCCCGCCAGGCGGCTCGGCTAAGGCCTTACCGGTCCGAAGCCTCCCCGCCACCGGGCATGTTCTGCCCGGGCGGCACGGGATGCATGGCGCCCCGTGCGCGCTGCTGCTCCTCACGCACGGTCGGATCGCTGGGGCCGCCCAGGGTGCTGCGGCTGTCTTGGGCGCAGCCTGAGACAGCGGCGGCCAGGCACAAGGACAGACTGGCCAAGCTGGCCAGGCGCTTGAAAGTGGACTGCTGGGGCATGAGAGGAACCTCCTGGGATGGGTGCGTCGCCCGTGTGGGGACGCTCCGACCCTCGCGGCAAGCGGTGTGCCTGAAAGGCCCCAGAGCCCCATGAACGCCCAGGCCGCCCCATAAGCGCCCATGAAAAAAGCCAGTTCCTTTCGGAACTGGCTTTCCCTGGATGGTGCGGCTGGCAGGATTCGAACCCACGACCCCTTGGTTCGTAGCCAAGTACTCTATCCAACTGAGCTACAGCCGCTGAGCCCGCAAGTATAGCAGGCTTGCAGCCCCCTCGGGCAAGCCTTCCGGGCGGCTCAGGGCGTGCGCAGGTGCTGATCCAGAAACGCCAGCGTGTGCTGCCAGGCCACGCCAGAGGCCGCTTCGTTGTGAGACGGGTGCTGCGGCTGCATGAAGCCGTAGCGCGCAGCATGAATCTGGAGCTGCACTTGCGGCTGCGATGCGGGGGCCAGGCCGGCCCGCACCCGCTGCGCCTGGACAAAGCTATCCACCCGCTCGCGGGGCATCCAGCGGGTGTCGGTCGCGAACTGCACCAGCACCGGACAGTTCGGCTGCAGATGCCGGTCGTCCTCGCCGTCGATGCCGCCAGGGTAGTGGCACACCGCCGCCTGCACGCCCTTGAATTCGCAGGCGGCACGCCAGGCCAGCAAACCGCCCCAGCAAAAGCCGGCCATCCCCACCTGCAGGTTGGGCGCCACACGGCCAGCGTGCAGGACGGCCGCCTCGATGTCGTGCATCACCCGGGGCGAGGGTAAGGCCGACAGCGGCGCGGCCAGTCGGGTGGACCAGTAGGTGTGCTCGATGCGGTAACCGTAATCGGCACCCGAGACCCCACGCCCGAAGGTGGACGGTGCCAGCGCCAGGTAGCCCTCACGCGCGAAGGCTTCGCAAATATGGCGGGCGTGCGGACCCACGCCCGGGCGGTTCTCGCCCGACGCGGCGGGCGACCGGTCCTTGTGGGTACTGCCCGGACGTCGCTGGTCCATGTGCTGCAGCACCACGAGAACGGCGCGCGGCGCCTGGCGTGGCTCGACAACGAAAGTGCGTACGGCACTGCCATCGCGCGTAGTCAGGTCGATGTAGTGGCCAAGAGGGTCGGAGAGTTTCATGTGCGGCGGCACTGCGAGGCGTTATTCAGGGGCTCGTCGGATCGAGGGGAAAGTGGATCGGCGCGTCCATGGCGATCAGTTCACGCGCCGGCAAGGCCCGCGCGAACAACCAGCCCTGGCCGCGACGGCAGCCCATGGCCAGCAGGCTGTCACGCTGCACGAGCGTCTCCACACCCTCGGCGGTGACCTCGAAGCCCATCACCTTGGCCAGATCGATCACCAGCCGGGCGATGCGGGCCTCGCGCGGGCGGCTCAGACCCTCGACAAAGGAGCGATCGATCTTGATGCGGCTGATCGGAAACTGCGTGAGGCGGCTCAAGGAGGAATAGCCCGTACCGAAGTCGTCGATCACCAGGCGCACGCCCATGCCTACCAGCGCCTGGACCTGCAGCAGCAGTGTCGGTTCGATGCGCGAGACCTCGGTCTCGGTGAGCTCGATCTCCAGCCCATCCAGCACACTGAAATCATTGACGCTGCGCTCAGACAGGAACTCGAGCAGGCGCGCGCGGCGAAAGACCTGGGGCGAGACATTGAAGGCCAGCACTGCCCCCGGGTAGCGCGCCTGCAGCGCGGGCTTGTCACTGAGCATCTTGTCGGCGATGCACAGGGTGAGGGCGTCCATCAGGCGCGCCTCCTCGGCCACCGGGATGAACTCCGAGGGGCTGACGTCCCCCAGTTCGGCGTCCTTCCAGCGCGCCAGCGCCTCGAAGCCGACGACGCGGCCATCACGCAGGTCCAGCTCGGGCTGGTAATGCACCTCGAGGGCCTGCTGGCGGATTGCTTCGCGCAAGCGGGTCTGGATCTGGCGGCGGCGCAAGAGCCGCTGGCCGATCGCGGCGCCGTACCAGCCCAAGGTGCCACGCTTGCCCTGCTTGGTCTCGTTCATCGCGACATCGGCGCAGATCTGCAGCTCGTGCCAGTCGGTACCGTCCTCGGGAAAGCGGCTCACCCCGATCGTGGCGGTGGCGGTCAGCAGACCGGCAGCGGTAGGCACCTCCAAGGGCAGCAGACGATGCAGCTGGCGGCCCAGGTCATGGTCGTCCGTCGCGGTGCGCTCGACCACGGCGATGAACTCGTCACCCGAGCGACGGCACAGCAGGTGCCCAGGCGGCAGATGCTGCGCCAGGTGCTTGGCCACGGCCTTGACCACGGTGTCCCCGACCTCATGGCCATGCTCGTCGTTCACCGCCTTGAAGTTATCCAGGTCCAGAAACAGGACGGCCAAGCGTCGGCCATCGGATGTCGCATCGACCAGCAACTGCTGCACCTGCTCGCTCATGTGCCGGAAGTTGGGCAGGCCGGTGAGCGCATCCTGGTTGGCGAGATCGCGCAGCTGGTTCTCGATGCGCTTGAGGCGCGAGATATCGGAGATCACGGTCACATTGCCCAGGATCTCGCCCTCGTCATCGACAATGCGCGAGACGGCCACCGTGGCAGGAATGGGCCGCTTGTCCCGACCAAGGAAGGTGGCCTCACCGCTCCAGCGGCCCTGCTCCTGCAAGGCCGTGTTCATCGTGCGCCGCAACGCTTCGTTTTGCTCGCTGCGGTAAAGGGTGCCGGCCAGCTGGCCCGTCAGTTCGTCGCGGGTGTAACCGGTCATGGCCAGCAGGGCGTCGTTGGCCCGCAAGATACGCCCCTCGGGGTCGGTCACCAAAATGCCTTCAGCGGCCGTCGCGAACACCAGGGAAGTGGTGCGCAAGTCGTCGGTGAAGCGCTTTTGCTGCACCAGCATCGCGTTCAAGGCCTGCGTCACCTGTGACAGCTCATCTTGCGGCCCCGGCTCGACCTCCGCCAGTCGCTCACCGGCCAGGATCTGCTGGCATTCCCGCAGCAGGCGGTCCAGCCGCTGGGTAATGGTCGCGGCAAAGCGATGGACCCAGGACTTCACGCGCTGGATCATCAGAACGCCCAGCAGCAGGGCGACCAGCAGCACGCCGATGCTGAACACCGCACCGGCATACACCGAGCGACCCACCCATACGCGCACCGGCACCTCCAGCTCGGCCGCCGAGGCCATGGTCCAGCCTTGGGACGTGAGCATTCCGACCGCACGGGACGACAGCGGCAGGGGCTGCTCGCCCACGGTCACGGCAACCTCGAATTCTGGATCAACCCCGATCTGGCTCAGGAGCGTGGCGATGTCGATGGCCGCGACAATGAAGCCGACTGCCATCTCCGTCGTCGGGTTCTGGATGCGCTGCACCAGCAGGATCTGCATACGGCCCTTCTCGAGGCTGCGCAAACCGTAGCCGTCACGCGACTCCTGCACCGCCGTCGTCACGATGGGGTCGGTCGCGATGGCTGCCGCCGCGTCGGGCTGGGATTCGGGGGCGATGAAGACTCGGCCGCGGTAGTCCAGGATGTAGAACTGGCGCAGCGCGCCCCGGTTGAAGCGCGCCAGCAGAGGCGCAAGGTACACCTCGCGGCCCGCGCTGTCGGTCAGGCCGGTCCACAGCAGGGGCGATGTCGCCAGCGCACCGAGGTCGATCGATTGGTTGGTGACCTCTGACACCACGCGCATCAGGACTTTTTCCCGCACATAGTCCAGCTGCAAGTTCTGGTAGAGGTAGGCAGTCAGCAGGGTCAGCGCCATCGCGAGGAGCGTGGCCATCGTCACGTACAGGCGCAGGATCCGGATCAGCGGCTCACTGATGCGGTCCCTGAACCGGGACAGTGACTGCGTATGCGGCATCCGAGACGACGGGCCGGGTCAGCGCACCGGAATCAGTTCGCCATTGCGGTTCGCGCGCACGAACAGCACCTCCTGCGCGGTCAGCGCGTCGTGGGAGGTCGCGGTGAAGGCTGGCGCATAACGGCGCACAGCCCCCTCGAAGGGGGGCAGGTTTTCCAGGGCTTTCCGGATGTCGTCACCGCGCGTGCTGCGCGCCTTGTTCACCGCCAGGGCCAGCAGGTGGGTCATGTCGTAGGCATGGGCCGAGCCCACCGGACTGGCGATCTGTTCGACCGACGAAAGTTGCGCGTCCTTCAGGATCCACTGCGCCAGGCGGCGCGCCGCGGGCCGCGCGTTGCCGATGAACGTGAAGGTCTGAATCACCTGCATGTCGACCTTCTCCAGGGCAGGGCCAGCCAGCTGGTGCAAGGCACCGCCCGTCAAACCCCAGTGCGCCACCACCGGCAGGCGCGAGCTGGCCGGCTGCTCCGACAGCTGGGTGAGCACGATGGCCGCTTCACGTTCATTGGCCACCATCAGGAGGGCTTGCGCCGAGGCCTTGCTGCATTCGGCCAGGGCGTCGAGAAACGATGTCTCGCCCCAGTTGTACCAATGGGTGGCCACCACCCTCACGCCATGGGCGGCAGCCCGGGAACTCAGCACGGCATCGGCGGACCGGCCCCAGGCGGTATTGGGCAGGAGGGCGCACTGCCGCTCGGCGCGGTAGGCCGTCTTGCCTCGCTTGATCAGGGCCTCGACGCCCCAGCTGTCCTTGAGCGAGAGGCGAAACACGAAGGAAGGATTGACCGCGCCCTGGGTGATCGGGTCGGCCGAGCCCCACACGCTGATCAGGGGAATCTTCAGGCGAGCGGCCTCGGGCGCCATTTCCATCGTCACCGGGCTGAACTTGCCGGTCAGCACCGCGATCAGGTCGGGCTTGGCGGCCAGGTCGATCAGGTTGTCACGCCCGCGGGCGGGTAGCGCCTGGTTGTCCGTGGTCAGGAGTTTCAGCGGGCGCCCGTCGAGCACCCCACCCCGGGCGTTGATCTCTTCGATGGCGGCCAGCACACCCCGCTCGATCGCCTTGGGCGAGGTGTTGGCCCTAATGCCGTAGGCCTCGTCGACCGCGATGTGGACCGGCTCCTTGGCGTGCGACGACAGGCAAAAAGCCAGCGCCGCGCTGAACAACACGCGAAAAACACAACGACCCGAGTTGAAGCCCATCCAACTCCCCCACTACTTTTTTTATAACCAACATATTGTTACAAGCATGTAACGATTTGCAGGTGCGGCAAGCTCATGCGGATGAGCCTGACGGGGCTGGTGGAGTGAGTGGGGAGGCGGGGAGACGGGTAGGGCGTGAATGCGCGTGAATGATCGGCAACAAACGCCTTGCGAGACCAGGTGCTCGCCGAACTGCTCGCGCAGGCGGCTCTTCTGCATCTTGCCGGTGGCGCCCAGCAGCATCTCGGGCACGAAGACCACCTCGTCGGGCGTCCACCTCCGGGCCGTTGACACAACGCCGCGTAGTCGATATCTTTAAGATATCTTTTTGGAAGGTTTAGCCATGACAGCCGTCGTCCCTCAAATCGCGTTTCGCTACCGCTCCCGGGACAGCGCCACGGGCGTCACCCGCACAACGGCCAAACGGCTGGCGGAGACCCTGGGAGTCGACGAGACTCAGGTCATTCACCTGGCGCTGCATGAATTGGCTGCCAAGTTCCTGCCTCAGTACGAGCCCGACGAAGGCCCTCTCACCAAGACACAACTGAGCCAGGTCAAAAAGAACGCTCCCAAGGCAAAGGGTGGAACGGTACGAAGCAGCCTGTTTGAAAAGGAAAGCGCCTGATGCGCTGGTGGCCTGAGCCTACGGCCGGCGATATCGTTTGGTGCCACTTCCCAGACAACATCAACCCCAGACCCAAGCCGCGTCCGGGGCTCATCGTCTCGACCAAGGAAGACGACGAGGGGAAGATCTTCATTCGCGTCGCCTACGGCACGAGCCAAAAAACAAACCGGCTTTACAGCGGGGAGTTTCGGATCACCAAGGACGAGCATCCCGCCGCCTACGCCAGCGCTGGCCTGAGCTACGACACCCAGTTCGATTTGCGAAACGTCTTGGAGTTGCCGTTCAACAACAACTACTTTTCTGTTCCACCTCACGCTCCCCACGGACAAAACCCGAAACTCGGGAGCCTTCACCCGAGCATGGTCCGGATAGCAAGCGCGGCGTTTGGAGCGACCAAGAAATAGCCAGTCCTGTGGCTTGCCGCCGATGAATCTGTTCCGAATCGATGGTAGGGCGTGCAGGACTTGAACCTGCGACCAAGGGATTATGAGTCCCCTGCTCTAACCAACTGAGCTAACGCCCCCCGAGCCCGCGATTCTAGGCCTGGGGTGGGCCCAAGGCCCCGAGCCCGAAGGGGCTCACTTGGGGTGGCTCAGGGCGTTGGACACCAGCTTGGAGGTGATGTCCACGATCTGGATCATGCGGTCGTAGGGCATGCGGGTGGGACCGATCACTCCCAGGGTGCCGACCACCTGGCCGTCGACCTCATAGGGCGCGCTCACCACCGAGAGTTCCTCGAAAGGCACGACCTGGCTCTCGCCGCCGATGTAGATGCGCACGCCCTCGGCCTGGCTGGAGATGTCCAGCAGGCGCATCAGCTGCGTTTTCTGCTCGAACAGGTCGAAGGCGCGACGCAGGTGCGACATGTCGCTGGAGAAATCGCTCACGGCCAGCAGATTGCGCTCGCCGGAAATCACGACGGCGTCCTGCGACTCGCTCAGGGCTTCGGAGGTGGCCTGCACCGCCGTCTGCATCAGCTGCGCAATCTCGACGCGCAACTGGTCGACCTCGCCTTTCAGGCGCTCACGCACCTGTTCGATGGCCAGGCCTGCGTAGTTCGCGTTGAGGAAGTTGGCCGCCTCGACGAGCTGCGTCTGGGTGTAGTCGGTCTCGGTGAAGACCACGCGGTTTTGCACGTCGCCCTCCGGCGAGACGATGATCACCAGGTAGCGGCGCTCGGACAGTCGCAGAAATTCGATGTGACGAAATACCGAGGTCCGGCGCGGCGCCATGACCACGCCCACGAAGTGCGAGAGGTTGGACAGCAGGTGGGCCGCGTTGGCGATCACGCGCTGCGGCTGGTCGGGCGCCAGACTGGCCGAGGGCAGGCCGTCCCGCTGGACGGTGAGCATGGTGTCCACGAACAGGCGGTAGCCGCGGGCGGTGGGAATGCGGCCGGCGGAGGTGTGGGGGCTGGCAATCAGCCCCAACTCCTCCAGGTCGGACATGACGTTGCGGATGGTGGCGGGTGACAGCTCCAAGCCCGAGGCTCGCGACAGGGTGCGCGAGCCCACTGGCTGCCCGTCGGCGATGTATCGCTCGACCAGGGCTTTCAACAACAGCTTGGCACGGTCATCGAGCATCTTGAACGGCTTTTGCGCGATTTTAATGATGTAATTTGAGAATGAGTTCCCAGTTCCGCCACGTCGCGCTGATTGGCAAGTACCCGTCCTCTGGCGCGTCCGGCGGGACCACCCGCGCGGCCCTGGAGGATATTGCCCAGTTTCTCTCGGCGCAAGGCTGCGAGGTCTCCATTGAACGCGAGACCGCGATGCATGCCGACCTGCAGGGGCATTCCACCCTGGACGCGGCAGGCATCGGCGCCCAGTGCGACCTGGGGCTGGTGGTCGGCGGCGACGGCACCATGCTGGGCATCGGCCGACAGCTGGCCCCCTACGACGTACCCCTGGTGGGCATCAACCAGGGGCGCCTGGGGTTCATCACCGACATCCCCCTGGACGGCTACCGCGCGGCGCTCGCGCCCATGCTGGCCGGCGCCTACGACGAAGACTGCCGCAGCCTGATGCACGCCCGCGTCGTACGCGACGGCCGGTGCGTGTTCGACGCGCTGGCCATGAACGATGTGGTGGTCAATCGCGGCGCCACCTCGGGCATGGTCGAACTGCGGGTCGAGGTCGATGGCCATTTGGTGGCCAACCAGCGTGCCGACGGCCTGATCGTCGCCACGCCCACCGGCTCCACCGCCTACGCGCTGTCTGCGGGCGGCCCGCTGCTGCATCCCTCCAACCCGGGCTGGGTGCTGGTGCCCATCGCCCCGCACACCCTGTCCATCCGTCCGCTGGTGGTCAATGACGCGGGCGAGGTCACCATCGAGCTGGTGGCTGGCCGCGACGCCAGCGCCAATTTCGATATGCAGTCGCTGGCCTCGCTGCTGCACGGCGACCGCATTACCGTACGCCGCTCCGAACACCAGGTGCGTTTCCTGCACCCGCAAGGCTGGAGCTACTTCGACACCCTGCGCCAGAAGATGCACTGGAACGAAGGGGGCGCGTGACAACATCATGAGCCTGCGACGCATTGCCTTGCGCGATTTCGTGATCGTGCGCGAACTGGACCTGGACCTGTCTCCCGGCTTCAGCGTCCTCACCGGCGAAACCGGCGCCGGCAAGTCCATCCTGATCGACGCCCTGCAATTGGCCCTGGGCGCGCGCGCCGACGCCGGCGTCGTGCGCGAGGGCGCGGCACGGGCCGATATCAGCGCCGAATTCGACGCAGCGCCTGCGCTCGCCCCCTGGCTGGAAGAGGCCGGCTTCGAGAACGGCGACACGCTGCTCCTGCGCCGCAGCATCGACGCCCAGGGCAAGAGCCGGGCCTGGATCAACGGCGTCCCCGCCACCGCCACGCAGCTGCGCGAAGCTGGCGACCGCCTGGTCGACATCCACGGGCAGCATGCCTGGCAGAGCCTGACCCGCCCCGATGCGGTACGCGCCCTGCTCGACGCCTATGCCGGCACTGGCACACAGGCCCTGAGCACGCTGTGGCAGGCCTGGCGCGCCGCGCAGAAAACCCTGGCCGACGCACAGGCGGCCCAGGACACCCTGCAGCGTGAACGCGAACGCCTGGCCTGGCAGATCGGCGAGGTCGACAAGCTCGCGCCCGGCACCGACGAATGGGACGAGCTCAATGCCAGCCACACCCGGCTGGCCCATGCGCAAAGCCTGCTGGATGCCGCGCAATCGGCCCTTGACGCCCTGCAGGACGAGGACGGCGGGGCCACCGCCCGCCTGGCCCAGGCCCGTACCGCCCTGCAAGGGCAGGAGCACCTTGAACCCGACTTCGCGGCCCTGGCCGAAGTGATCGCCTCCAGCCTGGCCCAGGCCGAGGACGCGGCCCACAGCCTGCACACCTACCTGCGCAAGACCGAACTTGACCCGGAGCGCCTGGCCGACCTGGACGCACGCATGTCGCTGTGGATGTCGCTGGCTCGGCGCTACAAGCGCACGCCGCCCGAACTGCCGGCGCTGCTCGCAGGCTGGAAGGAAGAACTCGCACGCCTGGATAGCGCCGCCGACCTCGAAGGCCTGGCCACGGCCGAACGCCGCGCCCAAGAGGCCTACCTGGCCGAAGCCCGCAGCCTGTCCAAGATCCGCGCCAAGGCGGCCCCCAAGCTGGCCAAGGCCATCACCCAGGCCATGCAGGGCCTGGGCATGCAGGGCGGCCGCTTCGAGGTGGCCCTGGAGACGCTGGCGGTCCCCGCGCAGCACGGGCTGGAGGACGTCGCCTTCCTGGTCGCGGGCCACGCCGGCAGCAGCCCGCGCCCGGTGGGCAAGGTGGCGTCGGGTGGCGAGCTCTCGCGCATCGCGCTGGCCATCGCGGTCACCACCAGCGAGCTGGGCAGCGCGCAAACACTGATCTTCGACGAGGTCGATTCCGGTGTGGGCGGCGCGGTCGCTGAAACCGTGGGCCGACTCATGAAGCAGCTGGGACGCGACCGCCAAGTGCTGGCCGTCACCCACCTGCCCCAGGTCGCCGCCTGCGCCGACCACCACCTGGTGGTATCCAAGCGCGCCGACGCACAGGGCACGTCCAGCGGTGTGGCTCCGGTCACCGGCGAGCAGCGCGTGGCCGAAGTCGCGCGCATGCTGGGCGGCGAACGCCTCTCGGGCACCACCCTGGCCCACGCCAAGGAAATGCTCGGCGACGGCGCGGCCTCATGAGCGCGGGTCACGCCTCGCCTTCGGGCGCCGAGGCCGGCGGCCTGGAGCTGGTGCTGATCACCGGCATGTCCGGCTCGGGCAAGTCGGTCGCCCTGCGCGCCCTGGAAGACGCCGGCTACTACTGCGTCGACAACCTGCCGCCCGAACTGCTGCTGTCCTTCGTCAACCTCGAGGAGCAGTCCGCCGCACAGCGCGTGGCCATCGCCATGGACGTGCGCAGCGCCGCGGCCCTGCCCCAGGTGCCCGCCCAACTGGCCGAACTGACCCAGCGCGGTATCTCGGTGCGCTCGCTGTTCCTGGACTCCACCACCGACACCCTGGTGCGGCGCTTCTCCGAGACGCGGCGCCGCCACCCCCTGTCGGGCCGCCTGCCCGGCGCGTCCGAGCCGGCCGACCTGCAGCGCGCGCTGGTCGACGCCATCGAACTCGAACGCGAACTGCTGGCCGACCTGCGCGAACGCGCGCACGTGATCGACACCAGCGTGATCCGACCGGCGCAGCTGCAGGCGCATGTGAAGTCGCTGATCTCGGCTCCTGGCAGCTCGCTCACGCTGGTTTTCGAATCCTTCGCCTTCAAGCGCGGCGTCCCGGTCGACGCCGACTACATGTTCGACGTGCGCATGCTGCCCAACCCCCACTACGAGCCCGCGCTGCGCGACCTGACTGGCACCGACGCGCCAGTGATCGCCTACCTCGACACCCAGCCCGAGGTCGAGACGATGTACACGCACATCGAGGGCTTTCTCGCGACCTGGCTGCCGGCCCTGGCGCGGGACCACCGCAGCTATGTCACCGTGGCCATAGGCTGCACCGGCGGGCAGCACCGCTCGGTGTACCTCGTGGAAAAACTGGCTGCTCGTTTCGGCTCGCACTGGACCACGCTGCGACGCCACCGCGAGCTCGAAGGCCGCAGGCCTTCACACTAGCGGGCGACCGCGTCCCGTTCGGCCTCCAGCAGCTTGCGCACCGGCGCAGGCAGGCCCAGGGCGGGCCAATCGACGGCACCGAACCACGCACCCACACCCGCCGGCGCGTCGGTGTCGAAGGACACCCACACCGGGTGCAGGTGCAGGTCCTTGTGCGTGAGCACGTGCACGAAAGCCGCGCCATCTTCCAGCGTGCGGTGTGCCGGCACTGCCGCACGCAGCGATTCGTGCGAATCGAATACCGGCAGACAGTACAGACCGGCCCAGACACCCTGCTGCGGCCGCTTTTGCAGCCACACCGCGCCATCGGCGCGCCGGGCGTGCAACAGCCACAGCGACTGCGCGCTGCGTTTGAGCTTGCGCGTACGCACCGGGTAGCCGGTGGGGTTGCCTTCACGATGTGCCACGCACAGATCGTTCGCGGGGCAGGCTACGCACTTCGGCGCCCGGGCCGTGCAGACCGTGGCGCCCAGGTCCATCAGCCCCTGGGTATAGGCCGGCATGTCGTTGGCATCGGGGGGCACCAGGGACTGGGCCTGGTCCCACAGCGCGCGCTCCTCGCGGGCTACCGCCAGGTCGCCGGCGAAACCGCCGACGCGCGCGAGCACGCGCTTGACGTTGCCATCCAGGATGGCAATGCGCTCACCGAAGCAGAACGCGGCGATGGCCGCCGCCGTCGACCGCCCGATACCCGGGAGGGACTGCAGCACTTCGGCGCTGCGCGGGAACGCACCGCCATGAACCGCGACCACCTCCTGCGCGCAGCGGTGCAGGTTGCGGGCCCGGCTGTAGTAACCCAGGCCGCTCCACAGGCCCAGCACCTCGTCTTGCGGCGCGGCGGCCAGGGCCTGCACATCGGGGAAGCGTTCGAGGAAGCGCGCGTAGTACGCCAGCACCGTGGCCACCTGCGTCTGCTGCAACATGATCTCGGAGAGCCAGACGCGGTAGGGATCGCGCGTGGCCTGCCAGGGCAGGCCGCTGCGGCCATGGGCGCGCTGCCACGGCACGACGCGCGCGGACAGCGCGTGTGGCGCGGCCGACGCCGGCGCGGGTTGGATGGACACGGGCATGTTCACCGCTGGCACCGCGCGCAGTAGTAGGTCGCACGCTGGCCCTGCACGATGCGGCGCACCGGGGCCTCGCACACGCGGCACGGCAGGCCGGCGCGGTCGTACACGTGCGCTTCGAGCTGGAAATAGCCGGATTCGCCTTGGGCGTTGGAGAAATCGCGCAGGGTGCTGCCGCCTTTTTCCACCGCACGGGCCAGCACGTCGCGCACCGCAGCATGCAGACGCGTGGCGCGCGCCAGGCTGATGCGCGAGGCGCGCGTGGTGGGCCGGATACCCGCCAGGAACAGGGCCTCCGACGCATAGATGTTGCCCACGCCCACCACGATGTCGCCCGCCAGCAGCACCTGCTTGATCGGTGCGTTGCGCGCCTGCAGCGCGGCGTGGAAGACCGCCGGATCGAAGTCCTCCCCCAGCGGCTCGACCCCCAGGCGCCCCAGCAGCTTCACCGCCTCGGGCGCGGCTTCGCTGCGGGCGTACACCACCGCGCCGAAGCGGCGTGGGTCGTTCAGACGTAGCACGCCGCGGCTGGTAGCGAGGTCGAAGTGGTCATGCGGGCCGGGCGCGGGCAGCGTGTCGGCGAAAGACAGGCTGCCCGACATCCCCAGGTGCAGCAGCAGCAGGCCCTCATCGAGGTCGACCAGCAGGTACTTGCCACGCCGGCGCACGGCGCGCACCGTTCGGCCCGCCAATTGCGCGGGGTCGCAGCCCAGGGCCCAGCGCAGGGGCTTGCCACTGCGTGCCGACACAATGCGCGCGCCCGCGATGCGATCGGCAAAGCTCAGACGCGTGACTTCAACTTCGGGCAGTTCGGGCATGGGCGCAACCCGGCGATTATGATGGCCCGCATGACGCTGTTCCCTCGCGCCACCGCTCTCATGTCGCTGCTGCTGCTGGCGGCCCCGGGCGCCCACGCGCAGGCCCCGGCACCCGCCCGGGCCGCTGCTTCGGCGCCAGTCAGCGCCGCGCCGCCCCGGCCCTCGGCCCTGAGCGCCGAGTTGTTCTACCAGCTGCTCGTGGGCGAGCTCGCCGCGCGGGGCCAGGACCCGGGCGCGGGCTTCTCGCTGATGCTCGATGCAGCCCGCAAGACCAACGACCCCGACCTGTACCAGCGGGCCGTGCAGATCGCGCTGGAAGGTCGCGCCGGCGAATCGGCGCTGCAGGCCGCCCGCGCCTGGCGCCAGGCCCACCCCACCTCCCGCGACGCCAACCGCTACGTGCTGCAGCTGCTGCTCGCCCTGAACCGGGTCGCCGAATCGGCCGAGCCGCTCAAGGCCCTCATCGCGCTCACGCCCGCCCTCGAACGCAGCACCGCGCTCGCCCTGGTGCCGCGTCTGTATGCCCGCGCCAGCGACAAGCGCCTGGCTGCGAGCGTGGTCGAACAGGGCTTGGCCGAGGCGCTGTCGCGCCCGGAAACCGCGTCGCCAGCCTTCACGGCCGTGGGCCGCTTGCGCCTGGCTGCTGGCGATACAGCCGGCGCACTGGACGCGGCCACCCGTGCGCAGGCGGCCGAACCCGTGACCGAGGGCCCGGCCCTGCTGGCCCTGGACCTGATGGCCGCCAACCAATCCCAGGCCGAGATCTTGGTGCGCCGCTACCTGGAGGGACGACCCCTGCCCGAGGTGCGCATGGCCTACGTACACGCCCTGCTGGACGCGAAGCGCCAGGCCGACGCGCGTGCCCAGCTCACGCTCATCACGCAGGCCAAGCCCGACCTGGCTGAAGCGTGGTTGGTGCAGGGCGTCCTGCAGGTGCAGGAAGGCCAGCTGGATGCCGGCGAAGCCTCGCTCAAACGCTACCTGGGTCTGGTGCCCTCCGGCGGCGACAGCGGCGAGCGCAATCGCGGTCTGGCGCAGGCTCACCTGGCTCTGGCACAGGTCGCCGAAAAGCGCGGCGACCTGGCCCAGGCCAACGCGTGGCTCGATCGCATCACCAACCTGCAGGACCTGGTGGCCACCCAGAGCCGACGCGCCTCCATCCTGGCCCGCCAGGGCCGTATGGACGAGGCGCGCAAGCTGATACGCGCCCTGCCCGAACGCCACGCGGGCGAAGCTCGGTCCAAGCTGCTGGCCGAGACGCAGCTCCTGCGCGATCACAAGCAGTACCAGGTCGCCTACGACCTGCTCGAAGAGGCCGCTCGGCGCCAGCCAGCCGACGCCGAGCTGATGTACGAGCAGGCCACCGTCGCCGACAAGCTCGGACGCTACGCCGACCTCGAGCGCCTGCTGCGTCAGGCCATTGCCCTGAAGCCGGACTTCCACCACGCCTACAACGCGCTGGGCTACTCCATGGCCGAACGCAACGTGAACCTGCCCGAGGCGCGGGCCCTGATCCTCAAGGCCCTGGAGAGCGCGCCAGGCGACCCCTTCATCACCGACAGCCTGGGCTGGGTCGAGTTCCGTCTGGGCAACCTGCCCGAGGCCGTGCGCTTGCTGGAGCAGGCCTACCGGGGCCGCCCTGACGCCGAGATTGCCGCCCACCTGGGCGAGGTGCTGTGGGCCCTGGGTCAGCGTGACCGGGCCCGCGCCATCTGGAAAGAGGGACTCCTGCTCAATCGCGAGAACGAGACCCTGCAGGACACCCTCAAGCGCCTGCGCGTGAAACTGTGAGCCGACGGGCCTCGCTACGCGCCGTGGGGGCCTGCGCCTTGGCGCTGGCGATGGCTGGCTGCGCCCTTGCGCCCCCACTCCCCAACGCCGCCGGCCCTCGCTGGAGCGGCCGCCTGGCCCTGCAGGTGGCTGGACGCGCCGAGGGCAGCTTCACCGCCGGCTTCGAGCTGCGCGGCTCGCCCGCCACGGGTGAACTGACGCTCTACACCCCCCTCGGGACGGTTGCGGCCTGGCTGCAGTGGGCGCCGGGCCGCGCCAGCCTGCGCGCTCCGGGTCAACCCGCGCGTGAGGCCCCTTCCCTGGACGCCCTGCTGGCCCAGGCCCTGGGCACCGCGGTGCCGGTAGCGGCCCTGTTCGACTGGCTGGCCGGCATTCCGACCCCGGTCGCCGGCTGGCAGGCGGACCTGTCGCAGCACGCATCGGGGCGCCTGGGGGCCCGACGGCTGGCAGACCCGGCCGCCGACCTGCGCATCCTCCTGGAGCAGCCATGAAAGCGCTGTACGACGTCCCGGCCCCGGCCAAGCTGAACCTGTTCCTGCATGTCACCGGCCGGCGCGCCGACGGGTACCACCTGCTGCAGTCGGTCTTCATGCTGATCGACTGGCAGGACACCCTGCACTTTGAGCTGCGCCCCGACGGGCGCCTGAGCCGCGAGGATCACGGGGCCACTCTGCCCGAGGACGATCTGTGCCTGCGTGCGGCACGGGCGCTGCAGCAGGCCACCGGCACAAGCCACGGGGCGCACATCAGCCTCACCAAGCGCCTGCCCTCGCAGGCTGGCATGGGCGGGGGCTCCTCCGACGCCGCGTCCTGCCTGCTGGCCCTGAACCGCCTGTGGGGCCTGGGCCTGGCCCGACCCGCCCTGGAGGCCATCGGCCTGCGCCTGGGGGCCGACGTGCCCTTCTTCCTGCGCGGGCGCAACGCCTGGGTCGAAGGCGTGGGCGAGCAAATCACCCCCATCGATCTGCCCCCGGCCCGCTTCGTGGTGGTCCAGCCCGATCAGGGTCTGGAGACCGCCCGCATCTTTTGCGACCCTGGGCTTCGCCGCGACACGCAACCTGCTACAATCTCTGGCTTTGCTGTACGTCCTTACGACTTCGGATGTAATGACTTGCAGCCGGTTGCCCAGAGGCTATGCCCCGGCGTCACCCAGGCCCTGGCCTGGCTTGAATCGCAGGGCCTGGCACCCCGGATGACCGGCTCAGGCAGCGCGGTGTTCGCAAGGTGGCCCTTTCCAGAGCCTTTTGCGGCCCAGCCCCCGGCGGGCTGGACACTGCGGGAATGCAGCAACCTGGACGCGCATCCCCTGGTGGGCTGGGCGGACAGCGACGGTTGATCGGTGGGGGGCTTTCGGGCCGCCTTCCTGTGTAGGGGAGTCGCCAAGTTGGTTAAGGCACCGGATTTTGATTCCGGCATGCGAGGGTTCGAGTCCTTCCTCCCCTGCCAAATATCCAAACACCCAGTTCGCTGGCTACGCTGATGCAGGCTGCTCCGCACTCCGATTTCATGGTCTTCACCGGCAACGCCAACCCGGCGCTTGCCGCGGAGATTGCCGGGCATCTGGGCATCGGTCTGGGTGCGGCCACGGTGGGTCGTTTCTCCGACGGTGAAGTCACCGTCGAGATCAACACCAACGTGCGCGCCCGCGACGTGTTCGTGGTGCAGTCCACCTGCGCCCCCACGAACGAAAACCTCATGGAACTGCTGATCATGGTCGACGCGCTCAAGCGCGCTTCGGCCGAACGCATCAGCGCCGTCATCCCCTACTTCGGCTATGCCCGCCAGGACCGCCGCCCGCGCTCTTCCCGCGTGCCGATCTCGGCCAAGGTGGTGGCCAACCTGCTGCAGACCGTGGGCGTCTCGCGCGTGCTCACCATGGACCTGCACGCCGACCAGATCCAGGGTTTCTTCGACATCCCGGTCGACAACATCTACGCCTCGCCGGTGCTCCTGACCGACCTGCGCCAGCAGAACTACGAAGACCTCATCGTGGTCTCGCCCGACGTGGGCGGTGTGGTGCGCGCCCGTGCGCTGGCCAAGCAGCTCGGTTGCGACCTGGCCATCATCGACAAGCGCCGCCCGCGCGCCAACGTGAGCGAAGTCATGCACGTGATCGGCGAGATCGAAGGCCGCAACTGCGTGATCATGGACGACATGATCGACACCGCCGGCACCCTGGTCAAAGCCGCCGAGGTGCTCAAGGAACGCGGCGCCAAGAAGGTCTACGCCTACTGCACGCACCCGATCTTCTCGGGTCCGGCCATCGAGCGCATCGCCAAGGGCCAGGCCCTCGATGAAGTGGTCGTCACCAACACCATCCCCTTGTCCGACAGCGCCAAGGCCTGCGGCAAGATCCGCCAACTCTCCGTGGCGCCGCTGATCGCCGAAACGATCCAGCGCATTGCCAAAGGCGAGTCGGTCATGAGTCTGTTCTCGGACCAGGAAAACCTGTTCTGAGACGGTAGCCGGTCTGCCCTGGCGTCTTGCCAAGGCAGGCCTTTTTCAACCTGGCATCACACTGGTCGCGGTGGGTGCTGGACATCGGAGTGAACAACATGAAATTCGTCGCTTTTGAGCGCGCCAAGCAGGGAACGGGTGCGAGCCGCCGTCTGCGCATCTCGGGCAAGACGCCCGGCATCGTCTACGGGGGCGAAGGCCAGCCCAAGCTGATCGAGCTCGATCACAACGCGCTGTGGCATGCCCTGAAGAAGGAAGCCTTCCATTCCTCCATCCTCGAGATGGAACTGGGCGGCCAGAGCAGCAAGGTCCTGCTGCGTGACGTGCAATACCACCCCTTCAAGCAGCTCGTGCTGCACGTGGACTTCCAGAAGGTCGACGCCACCACCAAGCTGCACATGAAGGTACCGCTGCACTACGTGAAGGCCGACGAGTCTCAGGCCGTCAAGTTCGAGCACTGCGTGGTGAACCACGTCATGTCCGAACTGGATATCACCTGCCTGCCGGCCGACCTGCCCGAATTCATCGAGGTCGACCTGTCCGGCCTCAAGAAGGGCACTTCGCTGCACCTGGACGACATCACCCTGCCCAAGGGCGTGACCGCCGTCACCCGCGGCAAGAAGAACCCGGTGCTGGTCTCCGTCGTGACCACCGTGGCCGAAGAGGCCGCCGAGCCGGCCGCCGCCGCTGCAGCACCCGCTGCGGATGCCAAGGCCGACGCGAAGGCCGCCAAGAAGTAAACGCTGCTTGCGCTTGCACGAAAGGCCCGCCCACGCGGGCCTTTTTCATGCGCTCCCCATTCACCCGCCAGGTGCGGTCTGCGGCCCCTGCGGCCTTTTCGCTTTTAATACGTCCCCATGATCAAGCTGTTCGTCGGCCTGGGCAACCCGGGCACCGAGTACGAATCCACGCGCCACAACGCCGGCTTCTGGTGGGTCGATGCGCTTGCGCGCGAATTGAAACTCTCGCTGGTGGCGGACCGCAGCTACCACGGCCTGCTGGCCCGCGGCAACGTGAACGGTCAGACCGTCTGGCTGCTGGAGCCCCAGACCTACATGAACCTCTCGGGCAAGTCGGTGGCGGCGCTAGCCCGTTTTTTCAAGATCGCGCCGCAGGACATCCTGGTGGTGCACGACGAACTCGATGTGCCACCCGGCCAGGCCAAGCTGAAATTCGGTGGCGGCCACGGCGGCCACAACGGCCTGCGCGACATCCACGCCCAATTGGGCACTGGCGACTACTGGCGGCTGCGTCTGGGCATCGGGCATCCCGGCGACAAGAACGAGGTCGCCGACTGGGTGCTGAAAAAACCCGCCCCCGACCAGCGCGAGGCCATTGAGGCCTGCGTGGCCCGCACCCTCAAGGCGGCGCCGGAGATGCTGGCGGGCGACATGGCCAAGGCGACCCTGGTGGTACACACCCACAAGCCGCCACGACCCAAACCGCCTCGGCCCGAAGGGGTTTGATCAGGCGCCGGTGAGGCGTCGGTACTTCTGCCAGAGCGTCTCCTGGTCCTCCACCCGCTGCGGATTGACCGGGATGCAGGCCACCGGGCAGACCTGCACGCACTGCGGCGTGTCGAAGTGGCCCACGCACTCGGTGCACTTGTCCGGGTTGATCTGGTAGATCTCGGGCCCCAGGAAGATGGCCTCGTTCGGGCACTCGGGCTCGCAGACATCGCAGTTGATGCACTCGTCGGTGATCATCAGGGCCATGCCGGAATCCTCGCTGCCATAGTTCTGGCATTATCCCGCGCCTGCATGGCCCTGTTTCTCTTCAAGCGCCTGATCACCCTGATCGCCACGTTGGCAACGACCTCCGTTGTGGTCTTCGCGGTGCTGGAAGTCCTCCCGGGCAATGCGGCCCAGGTCCTGATGGGGCCCGACGCCTCGCCCGAGGCGGTCGCGGCCCTCACCGCCAAGCTGGGGCTGGACCAATCGGCCCCCACCCGCTATGGCCTCTGGATTGCGGGCCTGCTCACGGGCGACCTGGGCCTGAGCGCCACCTACAGCACGCCGGTGGGCGAACTGGTGCTCGAACGCCTGACATTGACAGTACCCCTGGCGGTGATGGCCATGGCCCTTACCCTGGTGCTGGCGCTGACGGCCGGCGTATACGCCGCCTCGCGCCACCACAAGCTCGGTGACGTGGGCGTGATGGGCCTGACTCAGGCGGGCATCGCCATTCCGAATTTCTGGTTTGCCATCCTCCTGATCCTGCTGTTCTCGGTGCACCTGAAATGGTTTTCGGCTGGCGGCTTTCCAGGCTGGGAAGACGGCGTTCTGCCGGCGCTGGGCGCGCTGCTGCTGCCTGCGTTGTCGCTGGCCGTGGTGCAGGCCGCCATCCTGGCGCGCATCACCCGCTCGGCGGTGCTCGAGGTGCTGCGCGAGGATTTCGTGCGCACCGCGCGCGCCAAGGGCGCCAGCCCGCGCCGTGTGATGTGGGGCCATGTGCTGCGCAACGCCATGATTCCGGTGGTCACGGTCATGGGACTGCAGTTCGCCGAGCTGCTGGCCGGCACCATCGTGGTCGAGAGCGTGTTCTACCTGCCGGGGCTGGGCCGACTGATCTTCCAGTCCATCGCCAACCGCGACCTGATCGTGGTGCGCAATTGCGTGATGTTGCTGGCAGTGATGGTGGTGGTCGTGAACTTCGTGGTCGACGTGCTCTATGCGGTGATCGACCCCCGCGTGAAAGCCAGCGACCTGTGAAGCCCGCCCTGGCCCGCGCCCTGCGCCACCCGAGTTTCGCCATCGGACTGGCTCTGTGCCTGCTGCTGGTGCTGGCTGCTGCGGTGTCGCTGGTATGGACGCCGCACTCGCCCTACGAAATCGACATGGGTCTGCGTCTGCGCGCGCCCGACACCCGCCACTGGCTCGGCACCGATCCCTATGGCCGGGACATCCTCTCGCTGCTGCTGGTGGGCGCGCGTGCATCCATCCTGGTGGGCATCATCGCCGTGGGCATCGGTCTGGTGATCGGTGTCGCCCTGGGCCTGCTGGCCGCGGCGCGGCGCGGGTGGGTGGAAGAAGCCATCATGCGCGTGTGCGACTTCGGCTTCGCCTTTCCTGCCATCCTCTCGGCCATCATGCTCACTGCCGTCTTCGGCCCTGGCATGGTCAACGCCATCATCGCGATCGGCATCTACAACATTCCCACCTTCGCGCGCATCACCCGTGCCAGCGCCAACGCGGTCTGGGCGCGCGAGTACGTGCTGGCCGCACGCGCCAGCGGCAAGGGCACGCTGGCCATCACCTGGGAGCATGTGCTGCCCAATATCGCCTCGGTACTGATCGTGCAGGCCACCATCCGCTTTGCGATCGCCATCCTGGCCGAAGCTGCTCTGTCCTACCTGGGCCTGGGCACGCAACCGCCCCAGCCCTCCTGGGGGCGCATGCTCAGTGAGGCGCAAACGCTGTTGTTCCAGGCGCCGATGCTGGCGGTCTACCCCGGCCTGGCGATCGCGCTGGCAGTGCTGGGCCTGAACCTCCTGGGTGACGGTCTGCGTGACCTGTCGGACCCCAAACTGGCGCGCCAGCGCTGAACCTGCCATGAACCTGCTGGACGTTCAAGACCTGCGCATCGAGTTGCAAACGCACCGCGGCCCGGCGCTGGCCGTGCTGGATGTGAGCTTTTCGCTGGCGCGGGGCGACACCCTGGGTCTGGTGGGCGAATCGGGCTGCGGCAAGTCGCTCACCGCCATGGCCCTCATGGGCCTGCTGCCCGAAGGCGCGCGCGTGTCCGGCAGCATCCGCCTGGACGGACAGGAACTGATCGGCCTGGACGACACGGGCTGGTCGGCGCTGCGGGGCAACCGCATCGGCATGGTTTTCCAGGAACCGATGACAGCCCTCAACCCGGTGCACACCGTGGCACGCCAGGTGGCCGAGCCGCTGCGACTGCACCGGGGCCTGTCCGCGAGCCAGGCGCGCCAGGAAGCCATCGCCCTGCTCGATCGGGTGGGCATCCCCGACGCCGCGCGCCGCGCCGATGGCTACCCGCACCAGTTCTCGGGCGGACAGCGCCAGCGCATCACGATCGCCATGGCGCTGGCCTGCGGGCCCGACCTGCTGATCGCGGACGAACCCACCACCGCGCTGGATGTGACCGTACAAAAGCAGATCCTGGACCTGCTGCGCGGGCTGGTCGCCGAACGGGGCATGGCCCTGCTCCTGATTTCGCACGACCTGGGCGTGATCGCCCAGAACGCAGCCCGCATGCTGGTGATGTACGGCGGCAGTGTGGTTGAAAGCGGTCCCACGGCCCGTGTGTTCGCGGACCGCAGTCACCCCTACACCCGGGGCCTGTTCGGAGCCCGGCCATCGCTGCTGGCCCCGCGCGGGCAACGCCTGGTCACGATTGCCGGCACCGTGCCCGAACTGGTGGACCTGCCAGCAGGCTGCCCCTTTGCGGGCCGCTGCGCCCACACGGCGCCGTCGTGCCTTCACACCACGCCCGCGCCGATCGACCTGGGTCAGGGCCATAGGGTGCGCTGCTTGCGGCTGGACGATATCGCGGCGGCGACCGCAACACCGCAGGGAGTGACGCCATGAGCGACCACAGCACGCCGCTGCTGCGCGTCGAGGACTTGACGCGCACCTACACCCTGCCGCGAGAGCGTCTGCTGCAAGCCCCGCCCACCGTGCAGGCCCTTCAGGGCGTGAGCTTCACGCTGCAGGCGGGCCGCAGCCTGGGCATCGTCGGCGAATCGGGCTCGGGCAAGTCCACGCTGGCGCGCCTGGTGATGGCGCTGGATACGCCCACCTCGGGCCGCGTGCTGATGCAGGGCCGCGATCTTCACGCGCTGCCCCCGGGCGAATTGCGCCAGGCACGGCGCGATTTCCAGATGGTGTTCCAGGACCCCTATGGCTCGCTCGACCCGCGTCAGACCGTGGCGCGCATCGTGGCCGAGCCCCTGCAGGCCCAGGGCCAGAGCGACCCGGCGCAGCAGCGCACACGGGCGGCCGAGGCCATCGAATCGGTGGGACTGCGCGCCACCGACCTGGACAAGTACCCGCATGAATTCTCCGGCGGTCAGCGACAGCGCATCGCCATCGCGCGGGCCCTGGTCACGCGCCCGCGCCTGATCGTCGCCGATGAACCCGTGAGCGCGCTGGACGTTTCGGTGCAGGCCCAGGTCCTGAACCTGATGCAAGACCTGCAGGCGCAATTCGGGGTGACCTACCTCTTGATCAGCCACGACCTGGCGGTGGTCCACCACCTGTGCGACGAGGTGGCGGTCCTGTGGCAAGGGCGCATCGTCGAACAGGGCCCGCCGCACCAGTTGTTTAGCGACCCGCAGCACCCCTACACCCGTGCCCTGCTGGAGGCCGTCCCGCGCGTGACGCCGTGACGGGCCAACGGCGGGCCATGAGGACTTCCTTCCTCTTGCCTGCCTGCGTGCATCTCGGGGATGATGCGCCGGTCCTTCTTTTGGAAACCCACGAATCATGAAACGACGCCACCTGCTCACGAACGCGGCTTCGCTCGCGGCTCTCGCCCATCTGCCCACCGCCGCCCTGGCCCAGGGCAAGAAGGACAGCATGACGCTGGCCATGGCGCTGGAACCCCCGGGCCTGGATCCCACCGCCGGCGCGGCGTCGGCCATCGCCGAGATCACCCTCTACAACGTCTACGAGACCCTCACCAAGATCAATCCGGACGGCAGTGTGTCCCCGCTGCTGGCCGAGAGCTGGGAGGTCTCGCCCGACCTGCGCACCTATACCTTCCGCCTGCGCAAGGGCGTGAAATTCCACAACGGCGAAAAATTCAATGCAGAGACCGCGCGCTTTTCCTTCGCGCGCGCAGGCTCGGACAAGAGCACCAACAAGGACAAGCGCACCTTCGCCACCATGGAGGTGGTGCGCGCGGTCGACGAATACACCCTGGTCATCGTGAACAAGGAGCTCGACCCCGACTTCCTGTTCCTCATGGGTCAGGCGACGGCCATCATGGTCGAGCCCAAATCGGCCGACACCAACGCCACCCGCCCGGTGGGCACCGGCCCCTACACCCTGGACAACTGGGTCAAGGGCTCCTCGGTATCCCTCAAGAAGTGGCCCGAATACCGCAACGCCGCAGCCATCAAGCTCAATCGCGCGAGCTTCCGCTTCATCTCCGACCCGGCGGCCCAGGTGGCGGCGCTGATGGCGGGCGACATCGATGCCTTCCCGCGCGTGACACCGCGCAGCGTGGCGCAGTTCAATGGCAATGCCAAGTTCCAGGTGCTGGTCTCGGGCTCGCGCGCCAAGACCATCCTGGCCATGAACAACAAGAAAAAGCCCCTGGACGATGTGCGCGTGCGCCGCGCCATCGCCGCGGCCATCGACCGCAAGGCCGTGATCCAGGGGGCGGGTGACGGCTACGGCGCCCCCATCGGCAGCCACTACGTGCCCAGCGCCCCGGGCTATGTCGACACCACCGGCGTGAACCCCTACAACCCCGACAAGGCACGCGCCCTGCTCAAGGAAGCCGGCATCACCACGCCCCTGGAGCTGACGATCACCCTGCCCCCGCCGCCCTATGCGCGCCAGGGGGGCGAGGTGATCGCCGCCATGCTGGCCAAGGTGGGCATCAACGCCAAGCTGCAGAACGTGGAGTGGGCGCAGTGGCTCTCGGGCACCTTCACCGGCAAGAACTACGACCTCACCATCATCTCGCACGTCGAACCCTTCGACCTGGGCAACTTCTCCAAGCCCGATTACTACTGGAACTACCAGTCGCCCAAGTTCAACGACCTGTACACCAAGTACAAGAACACCGCGCGCGCGCAGGACCGCACCAAGCTGCTCGGAGACATCCAGCGCCTGATCGCCGAGGACAGCGTGCACGCCTTCCTGTACCAGCCCCAGTGGGTCACCGTCGCGAACAAGAATGTGCGCGGCCTGTGGACCAATATGCCGCTGTTCGTGAACGACCTGTCGGCGCTGTCCTGGGCGTGAACGGCCCGCTTCATGCCCTGACGGCCACCGAGATGGTGGCCGCCTACCGGGCGCGCACGCTCTCGCCTGTGGACGTGGCACAGGCGGTACTGACCCAGGTGGAGCGGTGGGAACCGCAGCTGCAGGCCCTGTTCCTGCTGCGGCCCGAGCGGGTCCTTGAACAAGCCCGCGCCAGCGAAGCTCGCTGGCGGCGCGGCGATCCCCTGGGGCCGATCGACGGCGTGCCGGTCACCCTCAAGGACAACATCGCCACACAGGGCGACCCCACGCCCCTGGGCACGCGCGCGGTTGCACCCGTGCCCGCGGCGGCCGACGCCCCGCCGGCGGCGCGCGTGCGCGAATCCGGCGGCGTGGTGCTGGCCAAGACCACCATGCCGGACTACGGCATGCTGTCCTCCGGGCTTTCGAGCTACCACGCATTGGCGCGCAACCCCTGGGACCTGCGCAAGACACCCGGCGGTTCCAGCGCTGGCGCGGGCGCGGCGGCGGCAGCCGGCTACGGGCCGCTGCATGTGGGCACCGACATCGGCGGCTCGCTGCGCCTGCCTGCGGGCTGGTGCGGCATCTTCACGCTCAAGCCCAGCCTGGGGCGCATCCCTATCGATCCGCCCTATACCGGGCGCGCTGCAGGACCCATGACCCGCACCGTGGGCGATGCCACCCTGTTCATGCAGGTGCTCAGTCGGCCCGACACGCGTGACAGCATGAGCCTGCCCTGGCAGGACATCGACTGGGCGCGCTTTGAGGCCGGTGTGGACAGGCTGCGGGGCCTGCGTATCGGCCTGCTGCTGGAGGCCGGTTGCGGCCTGGCGGTCGAGCCCGAGATCACGCGGGCTGTCGAGGCGGCCGCGCGCCTGCTCGAACGCGCCGGCGCGCGCGTCACGCCCATGAAGCCCTTCATGACACAGACCCTGCTCGATGGCATGGACCACGCCTGGCGCATGCGCTCGCATATCGACCTGCAGGCTCTGGCACCCGAGGCGCGCGAGACGGTGCTGCCCTATATCCGGGCCTGGGCCGACAGCGCCGTCGGCATGAGCGGCGAGGCTGTCTTCAAGGCGTTGAGCCAGTTCCATGCGACGCGGGTGGCCGCGGTGGCAGCCTGCCAGGCCTTCGATTACGTGATCTCGCCGGTCTCGCCGGTACCGGCGTTCAACGCCGAGCTGCCCTCCCCGACCAACGACCCGTTGCGGCCGCTGGAACACATCGGATTCACGGTGCCCTACAACATGTCGGAGCAGCCGGCAGCGTCAATCAACTGCGGCTACACCGCCTCGGGCCTGCCGATCGGGCTACAGATCGTGGGCCAACGCTTTGACGATCTGGGGGTGTTGCAGCTCGCCCGCGCTTACGAGCAATTGCGCGAGCCGCAGCGGCCCTGGCCCGAGCCGACCTGAATCATCCCTGCTGGCGCACCTTGGCCATGAGGCGTTCCTGCACCAGGGGAGAGACGAACTTGTCGATCTCGCCGCCCAGCGAGGCGATCTCACGCACGAAGGTACTGCTGATGAACTGGTACTTGTCGCCAGGCGTGAGAAAGACCGTCTCGACGTCGGGCATGAGGCTACGGTTCATGCCCGCCAGCTGGAATTCATAGTCGAAGTCGGTGACCGCGCGCAGGCCACGCACCATGGCCTTGGCGCCACGCGCCACCACGAAGTCGCGCATGAGGCCGCCAAAGCTCGCCACCTCCACACCCGGATAGGGCTTGACCAGTTCGCGCACCATGGCCATGCGCTCGTCCAGCGTGAACAGGGTCTGCTTCTTGTGGTGCCCCACGGCTACCACGACGATCAGCTTGTCGAACAGCTGCGAGGCGCGGCGCACCACATCCTCGTGGCCGAGGGTCATGGGGTCGAAGGTACCGGGGTAGACGGCGGTGACAGAAATGGCCATGGGGTGCTCCTGCGAAATTATGACCCGGCGCCTGCCTCGGCCCTTTGCAGCAGGTGGGCATGGACGGCGCCCGCCTTGAGGTGACGGTGCAGGGCCAGGCCCAGCGGTGCCAGGGCGGCCTCGGTCCAGGCGGTGGGGGCCTCCAGGTACAGCCAGCCTGCGGGGCGCAGCGCGGGTGCCGCAACGGCGAGCGCTTTGTCGTAGAGGCCCGCATCAAAAGGCGGATCCAGCAAGACCAGGTCGCAACTGGCGGGGGCCAGACGCTGCAGGACGCTGATGGCATTGCCTCGTTCCACGGTCACGGCCTGTGCGGACAGCCGCTTCACCAGAGCCCGCAGGGCGTCGACCTGAGCCGCCTCCTGTTCCACCAGCAGCACCCTGGAGGCACCGCGCGAGGCTGCTTCCAGGCCCAAGGCGCCGGTGCCGGCAAAGGCATCGACCACCTCCCAGCCGGCGAGGTCCTGCCCAAGCCAGTTGAACAGGGTTTCGCGCACCCGATCGGGTGTGGGGCGCAGGCCGGGCCGGTCGGCCACAGGCAGCTTGGTGCGTTTCCACTGGCCGCCGATGATGCGGACTTCGTGGGGGGCGCGCGAGGCGGGACGGGGCGCAGGGGGAACCATGGGCGCATTAAACCGCAAGGGTGCGCGCGTGCGCCTTCAGTCCTCCAGGGCCAGCAGGTGACTCGGGTCCAGGTCCAGCGGCAAGGTCTGATCGGAGACCTCCACCACCACGCGCCGCAACGTTCCGCCGCCGAAGGTGTAGGGTCGCTCGTACGCGTCGGTCACCGGATGGCCGCGGTCGGCGCCACAGCTCAGACCGGCGGTCATGCCATGCGTGGGCCAGGTACGTGCGATCCGCAGGGTGGCCGGTGCCAGACCTGTCGCCGTCAGCGTGAGGTCCACGCTCTGATCGGGGCGGCGCGCGAAGTTCGCCATCACCGCCGCCGGCCCGTTGAGGAGCGTCTCGGGCAGTCGCAAGACGTGCGACTCGTCTTGCGAGAACACATACTCGAGCACGATCTGACCGTCCTGAATGAAAAAGCTCAGGCCACCAAAGCGGCTCCCCCAGGCCAGGATCACGCCTTGCAGCGCCTGGTCCTTGACGATCTCAGCCTTGATGGAGAAGGAGCGACCCGTCACGTCGGGCGCCATGAGCCGGTCCACGCGTGACATGCCCGGATAGAACACATGCTTGGCGCGTGAATGCCGACGGATGCGATCGGCCGCCCGGTCCCATTCCCGATCATCGAGGGGCAACACCTGGTGGGCCGTCGCCTCTGCGAGCCAGATGGCCTTCAGGCGTGCCAGGCGCTCGGGCTGGGCCTGGGCCAGATCACAGGTCTCGGAAAAATCCGTGTCCAGGTGATAAAGCTCCCAAGGCTCGGACTCGGGATCGACCCCCTTGGTATGACGGCAGATTGCCTTCCAGCCGTCCTCCCAGATGGCGCGGTCTCCCAGCAACTCGAAGTACTGGCGCTTGCGCCGTAGCGCGAGTTGGTCGCTGGCGAAGCTGGGACTCATGTCCATGCCGTGTATCGGCTGCTGCGCGACGCCCGCGATCGTGGCGGGTGCCTGGATGCCCAGGTTCGCCAGGAGCGTGGGCATGATGTCGATCACGTCATAGAACTGAGGACGCACCGCATGGGCCGCCGGCACCACGCCCGGCCACTTGACGATCAGCGGCGCGCGGATGCCACCGCCATGGGTCTGTTTCTTGTACCACTTGAGGGGGGTGTTGCTCACTTGCGCCCAGCCCGTTGAATAGTGGTTGTAGGCACGGTCCGATCCGATCTTGTCCAGGTGCTTGATCGCCTGCTTGGGATCGTCTTTCTCGTAGACCATGTGCTTGCGCAAGTTGATCGCCCCCGTCGGCCCCCCTTCCGGGCTCGCACCGTTGTCGGACATGAGCAAGACGGCGGTGTCCTGCTCCAAACCCAATACCTTCAATTCATTGAGCAGTCGCCCGATCTGCGTGTCGGTGTGCTCCAGGAAAGCGGCATACGCTTCCTGCAAGCGGGTGCTGAGTTTGACCAGGTCGTCGTCGGCCTGCACCTGCTCCCAAGGCTGAACGCCCGGGTTACGTTCAGCGAGTTGGGTGTCGGCGGGTAGAACCCCCAGTTCGATCTGCCGTTGAATCCGAGTGTGGCGGATCGCGTCCCAGCCGCTGTCGTAGCGGCCCCGATAGCGATCCAGGAATTCCTTGGGTGCATGGTGGGGCCAATGGCATGCACCCAAAGCGAGGTACAGGAAGAAGGGGCGGTCGCCCCCACTGACCTGGTGATCGCGCACCATGCCGATCGATTGATCGATCAGGTCCTCGGTCAGGTGGTAACCCGGCTTGGCATCAAAGTGAATCGGGTGGTTGTCGATGTACAGCTCGGGGTGGTACTGGTCGGCCAGCGCCCCATGAAACCCATACCAGCGGTTAAAGCCCTTGCCCAGCGGCCAGTTGGAAAAGGGGCCTGCAGCGCCGTACTCCTCGGTGCCTGCCAGGTGCCACTTGCCCACGGCCAGGGTGTGATAGCCCTCGCCCCGCAAGACCTCGGCCAAAGTGCCCGCTGAGGCGTGGATGCGACCGTCGTAGCCCGGCATGCCATTGGCCCACTCGGCGATGATGCCCACGCCCACCGAGTGAGGGTTGCGCCCCGTGAGCAGCGAGGCGCGCGTGGGCGAGCACATCGCGGTCACATGAAAGTTGTTGTAGCGAACCCCCTGAGAAGCCAGGCCGTCCATGGCCGGCGTTGCGATCTCTGACCCATAGCAGCCCAGGTCCGAGAAACCCACATCGTCCAAGACGATGATGACCACGTTCGACGGCGACTTCACGCTCATGACTTGGTCAACCCCGCTTGTCGGAACAGCGCGGGCCACTGATCGAACTCGACACGCAGGGCGTTGGCGAAGTCACTGATGCTGTGCTCCGCCACCGGCGTCGCCCCGAAGCGGGCAAGGCCCTCCTTGTACGCCGGGGTCGCCGCCACTGTGCGGATCTCGCGGTGCGCGCGCTCGATCACGGCGTCTGGCGTGCCCGCCGGCACCAAGATGCCAAACCAGGGGACCACGTTGACGCCATCAAAACCGACTTCCTTCATCGTCGGCACCGCCGGCAACTTGGGTAGGCGCGCAGGCGCCACCGAAGCCAGCGCTTTGAGCTTGCCCGACTCGATATGCGGGGGCGCCAGCGAAGAGCTCATGAGCATGAAGTCCACACGACCAGTGAGCAGGTCGGTGATGGCGGGGGGCTGGCCCTTGTACGGGATGCCGAGCATCTCGATGCCGGTGGCATTGCGAAGCTGCTCGGTGCCCAGATGATTCGACGACCCCGTACCTGGGTTGGCATAGGTCAGGCCGCCGCTCTTGCGCTTGCCCAGCGCCAAGAATTCGGCCATCGTGTTCACACCCAGCGTGGTGGGCACGACCAGTACGTTAGGGCTGGTCGCGAGGTTGTGGACAGGTTTGAATTCCTTGAAAGGATCAAAGGGCGGTGTGGTGCGCAGGTGCGCGGTGGTCGTGAACGGAACCGATCCGCACAGCCAGGTGTAGCCATCAGGCTCGGCTCGGGCTACCGCCTGGGTGCCGATGGCGTGATCCGCGCCCGGGCGCGACTCAATGACAAAGGGCACCCCCAGCTTGGGGCCCAGTGCGTCAGCGAGGTTGCGCGCCACCAGGTCGATGATGCCGCCGGCCGCCACCGGCACGACGATCTTGATCGCCTTGTTCGGCCAGGCGCCCTGCGCGTGCAAGGACCAGGGACTCGCTGCAGCGGCGGAGGCGGCGATCGCCTTGAGGGCAAGACGACGGGTGGGCTGGTTCATGGTTTCTCCTCGTTGGGTTTGAAAGGGGGACTCACGGCAATCAAGCATGGGGCTGTGACGGACTTGCCAGCGCGTGCAGCTTCGCAAGAAGCTCGTCGCGCACCGGCACGCCCTCGGCCAGTGCCTGGTCACGCAGCGCCTCGCGACGGGCGCCAGGCAGGCGGACTTCGGGGTCTTGAGCGATCTGCGCAAGCAACGCTTCGACTCGCTCGAAATAAACCGCTTGGCCCGCGAGACGCTCGGGCGAGAAAGCGATGAAAGCCTGCCCGATTTGCGGTGCGTTACCCGCCGGATCGAAGAAGGCGTCGGCCTCGAAACTAAGCGCTGCGCCGGTCAGCGCGCTACACAAAAGCTCAAAGCACAAGGCCAGCATGGCCCCCTTGGCGCCCCCCACCGGCAACAGCGAGCCTTGCAGGGCCTCGCGCGGGTCGGTGGTGGGCTGACCGTCGCGGCCCAGCGCCCAGCCCTCGGGGATGGGTTCGTTGCGTTGCGCCGCCATCAGGATGTGACCGCGCGCCACCGTCGTCATCGATAGATCGACCAGCAAGGGCTTGTCCTGGCGGCGCGGAAAGATCGCCGCGACCGGATTGGTGCCCAGGGCGGGTGTGCGCCCACCCCAGAAAGGCATGACCGCCGGCGCGTTGGACAGGGCCAGGGCCACCAGTCCACGCGCGGCCAGAGGCTCCAGATGCAGGCCCAGGGCGCCCACGTGGGAAGAATTGCGCACCCCCACGAAGGCCACGCCATCGCGCAAGGCGCGCGGGGTCAGCGTCGCGACGGCCAGATCGCAGGCGTCATAGGCCAGGCCGCCGCACGCATCGACCAGCGCGGCAGGTCCACTCGGGGTCGCGTCGACCAGCAGGGGCACAGCCTGCGGCTTGATGCGACCGGCGCGCAGCATGTCGCAGTACATCGGGATACGCGACACGCCGTGCGTTTCAATGCCGCAAGCATCCGCTTGCACCAGCACGCGCGCGCAGGCGGCGGCCGCAGCATCGGTCACGCCGTGTTGTCTCAGCGCCTCGCATGCGAGACGCTCGAGTTCGGGCAACCGCATCTTCATCCTGCGCCACCTTCCAACACGCGGCCCGGATTGAACAAGCCCCGGGGATCCAGCCCTTGCTTGATGGCGCGCATGAGACCCAGCGCGATCGGCGACTTGTAGTGATGCAAAGGGCCTGTCATCTTCTGGCCGATGCCGTGTTCGGCCGCGATCGAGCCGCCGCGCTGGACCACCCGGCTCCAGACCGCGTCATGGATCGCCGTCTGGTGGCGGGCCAGGTAGATCGGTGCGTCCTCACCCTCGGGCGCTTGCATGTTGTAGTGGAGATTGCCGTCGCCCAGATGTCCAAAGCAGCGGATCTGAAGGCCCTGGAAGGTCTGCGCCAAAAAGGCATTCGTCTCGCGCAGGAAGCCGTCAATGGCCGAGATCGGCAGGGAAATGTCATGTCGCAGGGCAGGCCCTGCCGATGCCTGGGCCAGAGGCAAGGCCTCACGCGCTTGCCACAGCGCCTGCGACTGGGCCAGCGAGCTGGCGATCACCACATCGCGCACCAGCGTGCGTTCCATCGCTTGCTCGAACAGCCGCTGCAAACGCTCACCCAGGGTCGCTTCGTCACACGTGGCGCTGACCTCGACCAGCACGCTCCAGGGCCCTTCAGGCGGCAGGGGTTGGCGAGTCGGGTGATAACGGGCCAGCAGACCAATACTGTCCTGGGACATCAGCTCGAAGCTGGTGAGGTCAGGCCCCAGTCGCTCGCGCGCCAGGGCCAGCAGGTCGACCGCCTGGTCCACGCGATCCAGAACCGCCCAGGCAGTCAACTGCGACTGCGGGCGCGGCGCCAGCTTGAGCGTCGCCGCGGTGATGATGCACAGCGTGCCCTCGCTGCCCACGAAAAGATCACGCAGGTCGTAGCCGGTGTTGTCCTTGCGCAAGCCGCACAGACCCTCCCAGACCTCGCCCTGGGCCGTCACCACCTCCAGCCCCAGGCACAACTCGCGCGCATTGCCATAGCGCAACACCTGCGTCCCGCCGGCGTTGGTGGCCAGGTTGCCACCGATCGTGCAGCTGCCCTCGGCGGCCAGGCTCAGGGGAAACAGCAAGCCGTGGGCTTGTGCATGGTCCTGGACCGCCTGCAAGATGCAGCCGGCTTCCACCGTCATCGTCAGATTGGCGGTGTCCACAGCGCGCAGACGATTGAGCCGGCGCGTGCTCACGACGACCTGCCCACCGGACGCATCCGGCACGCCACCCCCGACCATGCCGGTGTTGCCCCCTTGCGGCACGATGCTGACCCCAGCCCGCGCGCAGGCCTGCACCACCTCGGCCACCTGCCGCGTGCTGGAAGGCAGCACCACGGCGAGCGCCTTGCCCTGGTAGCGACCCGACCAATCGCACTCCCAGGCCGCAAGGTCGCCCTCGCTGCGCACATGGTCTGCGCCGACGCAAGACCGCAGGTGGTCGAGCAACCCGTTCACGATGGCGTGACTCCGATCATCTGCAAGGCCTGGTCGATGGCTTCGCGCAGGCTCTGTTCGTCGGCGATACCCTTGCCGGCAATGTCAAACGCAGTCCCATGGTCGACGGAAGTGCGCACAAAAGGCAGTCCGACCGTGATGTTGACACCCGCCTCCAGACCCAGCACCTTGACGGGCCCATGCCCCTGGTCGTGGTACATGGCCACGACCAGGTCGTAGTCGCCGCGTCGCGCTAGGAAGAACAGTGTGTCGGCCGGTAAGGGGCCCTGTACCTGCAGACCGTCGGCGCGACACCGTGCCACAGCAGGTTCGATCTTCTGGGCTTCTTCGCCTTCGCCGAACAGGCCGTTTTCACCGGCGTGCGGATTGATCCCGCACACCGCGATACGAGGCTGGGCGATACCGGCGCGCAGCAGGGCGTCATGCCCGCGTCGGATGGTGCGCTCGACCAGCCCGGGCTCGATGCGCTCGATCGCGTGGCGCAGACCGATGTGGGTGGTGACATGGATCACACGCAGGCGCGGCGCCATCAGCATCATGCTCACCTCCGGCGTCCCCGAGAAATGCGCCAGCATCTCGGTGTGTCCCGGAAAGAGATGGCCCGCAGCGTGTAGCGCCTCCTTGTTCAGGGGGGCTGTCACGATGGCCTGCAACGCGCCCTCCATGGCCAGGCGAGACGCTGTCTCCAGGTAGCGGAAGGCGCACTCACCGCCTGCGGCGCTGACCTGCCCGAAGGCCATGTCCTGCGCAGGGACGCCGGGGTCCAGGCAGTGAATCACTGGTGACGCCGCAGGAACCTTGTGCGGGTGATCGACCTCGACCACGGTGACTTCGACCCGCGCGCGTCGGGCCGCTTCGCGCAAGCGCTCCGCGTTGCCGATCACGAGGGTGGCCACGGGAGGTGGCCGCTTGTGCAAAGCCTTGACGACCACCTCGGGCCCGACCCCGGCGGGGTCTCCCATGGTGATCCCGATCGCGCGTGGGTTCATGTTTGTTTCTCGGTCGTCAGGGCTTGTAGCGCACCGCCCATGCGCGCGATGCGCACCAGGGTCGCGGGATCACCAAAGCTGCCCGATTTGATCACCAGGTGCCTGGCGCCACCAGGCAGGGGCAGGCGCGCCAGGCAGACGCCCGGCTCGATCTGGCCCAGGATATCCAGCTGGGTCAGCCCCAGCGCATCGCACAACGCGCGTGCGGTCTCACCGCCGGTGGCGACGTAGACGTCGGCGGGGGGTGACTGCGCCAGCACGCTCTGGACAAAACGCGACGCCAGGTCGCGGCCTTGAGGCTCGCCACTTGGGTCCGGTCGGGTTGCGTACAGACGCAGTGGGGCATCCTCGCCCGCAGGCTCGAAGGCGTCCGCCAGCGCGCGCCCCGACTGCCACCACTGCACCGGTGCGCCGGACGTATGCGCCAGTAGCGACAGCTGCTCCCGGGCAGGTCCGGTGCGGCTGCCCACCAGAACCGCCATGCGCGGCGTGACGTCCAGGGGACACAGGCCGCGGGGAATCGCCAACGCGCGCGCCACAGCGCTCGCCAAGCCGGCCGATCCAATGGCGATGGAGGGTGCCGGCAAGGACTCCAGCACACCGGCCATCAGGTCCAGTTCCGCGTCCGTGTCTGCATCAACCACGGTGACCGGATACTGGCCCATGGCCTGCAGCAAGCCCTGGCGCACGCCGTCCGCGTCCGATGCACCCAGGCGATAGTGCCCCGCCTGCAAGCCTTGTTTCCACAGGCTCTCGATCGCCGACCCGGTGTCATGCACCAGGCTGAGCCCTGGGGCCAGATGGATGCGGCCGTCACGCAGGCCGCGACCCAGGCGAGGCAGGGCAGGACACATCAGCGCGGGCCGGCCTGTGGCGCGCACCACTGCGGCCACCAGGGCCGCCCAGTTTCCGCGCAGCAGCGAGTCAATCTTCACGTAGGTCCGGCGGGCGTGTGCGATCGAGGCCACCACGTCGGCTGGCAACACCGGCTGGGTGTCGCGGGCATCGAGGTCCCAGACCACGGTAGCCGTATCGCCCAGGCGCGGCCCCGGCACCAGTCGCAAGCAGGCGGTATTGCCCGCAGGCGTGAATTCCGCAGCGCATTCGGCTGCGCCGGAGAGGTCGTCGGCAATCACGACCGTGCTTTCGACGTCGGATGCCCGATCTGGAGGATTAAATTGCACGCAGGAAATGTATTCTGCATACAGAATTGCGTCAATGCGGCCAGTCAGTCGTATAGTGCAAGCCGCCTCTCCCACCACTGCGCCCTGACGATGGCCCCCCAGACCCCCAAGAAGACGGCCGCCAGGGCCGCCCGCGCCACACCGCCCTCGCCGCCTGCCGACAGCGGCGACGCGCTGGCCGATGCCGCCTACCAGGCGATCCTGGCCGAGATTTTTGCGGGGCGCATGCGCTCGGGCGAGTCGATCAGCGAGGTGGAACTCGCGCGCCGACTGGGCATGAGCCGCACCCCGGTGCACCAGGCGGTGCGGGAACTGGTCCGAGACGGCTTGCTCACGCAGGCGCCAAACCGGCGTCCCGTGTTCCACACCTTCACCTCGGCGGACGTGCAGGAGATCTACCAGATGCGGCTGCTGCTGGAGACCGAGGCTGCAGCACTGGCCGCCCTGCGCCTGGACCGGCCGCGTCTGCAAAAGCTGATGGCCGACTGCGCCGATCTGCGTCGCAACCTGAAGGCGCGAGACGTGTTGACACGCTGGGCCGACCTGGACGAGCGCTTTCACCGCGAGATCGCGCTGGCGTCCGGCAATCGGCGCCTGGCGCAGGACATCTTCCGCTATCGGCTGGTGCACCGCGGCTTCAATACGATCCGTTTCACAGCCGATCTCATTCCGCAATCCTTGCTGGAACACGAAAAAATATTGGCTGCACTGGACGCCCGCGACGCGCAAGCCGCGCGCGCCGCGATGACGACCCACTTGCGGGAATGGCAGGCCTATTACGTGCGCTCGTTCGCGGGCTGAACGAGGGGTGGCCGGGCCAGCGGGCCAAAAAAACGCAGCCGAAGCTGCGTGCGAGGAAACTACCTGTAGGTTTTCTCTCCCTGATCGACTCTCTCTGCTTTCTTCCCTGATCTCTTCTCGGCCTGTGAGACAGCGCCACGCGATTGTGGAGACGCCCCGGCCGCGATGCCTGAAGGCAGACTGTCGCAGGTGCCGGCGCCAATCTTCAGCGAGTCGCTGCGGGCGCAGGCGGGGCGGCCGACGCCGGGCCGACAGTGACCGTCACCATGCGATCGGGCTGCAGCTTGCGGGCGAAAGCTGCACGAATATCGGCCAGCGTGACGGCCTGCACTTTCTTCGTCCAGGTGTCCAGGTAATCGAGCGGGAGATCGTTCCAGGCGATGGACGCTACGTTGTCCAGGAGCTTGCGGTTGCTGTCGATGCGCAGCGCAAAGCCGCCCACCAAGTTGTCGCGAGCGGCCTGAAGCTCGGCGGCCGTCGGGCCTTCGGCCACGAAGCGAGTCACGACCTCGCGTGCCACCTGCACGGCCTGCTGCGCCTGGTCCGGCCGGGTCTGCAGGCCCAAGGTGAAGGCACCCGCATGCAGGCCGGGTGAGAAATAGCTGTAGACGCTGTAGGACAAGCCGCGCTTCTCACGCACTTCGGTCGACAGGCGCGAAACGAAACCGCCACCCCCCAGGATGTAATTGCCGACCAGCAGGGGGAAGAAGTCGGGGTCGTTGCGCTTGTAACCCGGTTGCCCGATCAGGACATGGGCCTGCGCGGAGTTGAACGGCACGTGACGCGTCACCGACGCGGTCAGAGGCGGCACCTCGGGTACGGTCGGCAAGGCCTCGCAGCGCCCGTCCGCGCTGGCTGGCAGGCGCGCCAGGAGGGCGGCGGCGATCTGGTCGGCCTGCGCGCGGCTGATTGCGCCCACCAGGGTGACCTTGGCACGGCAAGCCTGCACATGGCGCGCATGGAAAGCGCGCATGTCGTCCACGCTCACCGTGGCCAGGGTGGGCTCGGTGGCCTCCCACCCGTAAGGGTGCCCGCCGTAGACCGCTGGGAACCAGGCGCGCCGTGCGGCCGTCGCCGGGCGGGTGTAGGACTCGCGCAGGGCTGCGACCAGGCGAGCGCGTTCGCGCTCCCAGATCGACGCGGGAAAGGACGACTCCCCGATCTGGCGCGCCGCCAGGGTCACGGCGCGCGCCAGCAGGTCGGATTCAGTGAGCGTACGCAGAGAAAAACTCATGCGATCGTCGCCTGCGTTGGCGGTGAACTGGGCGGCCAGGTCGGCCCAGGCCTCGCCCAGCTGGTTCTCGTCCATCGCACCGTCATAACGCGTCACCCCACCCAGCGCACCCCGACGCGGGTCACGCGCCATGATGCCCTTGTCCATCAAGTCGGCAGTGACGCTGGCCAGCGAAGGCTTGCCCGCCGGGTCGCGGCGAGTGCCTGCATCAAAGTCGATCTGCACGTCCAGGATGGGGATGACCGTGCTTTCGACAAAGTAGATACGCGCGCCGCTCGCCTGGACCCAGTGCTGAATCGGCAGGGTCGCTAGCGCCAGGGGCGAGAACACCAGCAGGGCCAGGGCGGCCAGCCAGGACGTGGCGCGCCGGGCCACGGCGCGTTGCAAGAGGGTGTGCGTAGGCATGGTCGGTCGTGGGCGTTCGGTCACTCAGTGGCGCGCGCCGGGCGGCGGCGTGCGAGGGGGGCGCCCGGGCTCGGGCGGCAGGGGATGCAGGACACCCACGGTAAGTTGGTCGTCACCGAAGTAACGTGCGGCGACCGCCTGCACCTGGGCGGCGGTGATACCCCGCAGACGGCGGATCAACTGCTCGCTCGCGTCCAGGCCGAAGCCGTAGGCCCAGTACGCGCCCAGCTCGCGGGCCTGGCCGAAAACCGAGTCGAGCTTGTAGACCTCGCTGGCAATCCAGCGCGCCTTCACCCGCTCCAGCTCGCTCTCCTGCACGCCGTCGCGCGCGACACGCGCCACCTCGGCACGCAGCCCCGCCTCCACCTGCTGCGGGGTCTTGCCGGGGGCGGGCACGCCTGAGAGCGTGAACACCTGGGGGCCGCGGCCCCACAGGCCGTTGCCGGCGCTCACCGCATCGGCCACACGGCCGGGGCCCTGGGTCAGGGCGCGGTCCAGGCGGGCCCCTGCGTACCCGTTCAGGATGGACGCCAGCACCGAGAGGGCCAGCGCGTCGTCGTTCTCGGGCGTGGGCTCGAGGGAGGCCATGCGCGGCACCTTAAAAAGCAGCGAGACATAAGCCTGGTCGGCCGGCGCCTTGAGCTCGACACGGCGAATGCCAACCTGCAGCGGCTCCTCGCGCGGCTTGCGCGCCGGCAGCGGGCCCGCGGCGATGCGGCCGTAGTGGCGCTCGGCCAGTCGCAGTACCTGTGCGGGGTCGACATCGCCCGCCACCACCACGGCGGCATTGGCCGGCACATACCAGCGGCGGTAGAAAGCACGCGCATCCTCGGGCGTCATGGCGTCCAGATCGTTCATCCAGCCGACGATGGGGCGGCGGTAGGGCGAGGCGATGAAGGCGGTGGCGTAGAGCGTCTCGAACAGGCGCGCGCGCGGCGAGTCGTCGGTGCGCAGACGACGTTCCTCCTTGACCACCTCGAGCTCGCGGCGGAACTCCTCGTCGGGCCACTGGTTGTTCGCAAAGCGATCGGCCTCCAGGCGCATCACGTCTTCCAGGCGCGTGGCCGGAATCTGCTGGTGGTAGCCGGTGAAGTCGCGCGCAGTGAAGGCGTTGTCACGCCCGCCCAGGGCGGCGACGCGCCGCGAGAACTCGCCCGGACCCAGCTCGCGCGTGCCCTTGAACAGCATGTGTTCCAGCACATGGGCCACGCCGCTGGTGCCGTCCACTTCGTCCATGGAGCCCACGCGCACCCACAGCATGTGGACCGCCGTGGGTGCACGCCGATCTGGCTTGACGATGAGGGTCATGCCGTTGGAGAGGGTGAATCGCTCGACGCGGGCGGCGCCCTGCGCCCCGGCGGCGGCGGACCCCAGCAGGCCCAGCACCATCAGGGCGGGCAGCAACCAGGACCGAAGGCGGCTGTGCATGAACAGTTTCATAGAATCCTGCGAGTTCCTCTCGCGTTTCGATGTTCAGTTTCTTCCGAAAAAAAACCCCAGCCCCGGCCCCCGGCGCTGCCACGCCCGCGTCTGAGCCCACCGAACCGGCGGCGCATGCCCCTGAGGCCGGTAGCCTGATCGGCCGTGCGCTGGGCCGCGCCCTGGAGGTGCCGGAACAGGTGCCAGTGGCCGCCGAGCGCCAGACCTGGTTCGGCAAGCTGCGTGACGGCCTGCGCAAGACGGGTTCGGGCCTTTCTCAAGTCTTCACCGGCGGCCAGATCGACGACGCACTGTATGAAGAACTCGAGACCGCCCTGCTCATGGCGGACGCCGGGGTGCAGGCCACCGAGTGGCTCCTCAAGGAGGTCAAGCGCAAGGTGGCCGCCACCGGCGCGACCCGTCCGGTGCAAGTCCAGAACATTCTCGCCGACGTCCTCACCCAATTGCTGCAACCCCTGCAAAAACCCCTGGTGATCGGACAGCACAGCCCCACGGTCATCATGGTGGCTGGCGTCAACGGCGCGGGCAAGACCACCTCCATTGGCAAGCTGACCCACCACCTGGCCCACGAGGGCGCCTCCGTGCTGCTCGCGGCGGCCGACACCTTCCGGGCGGCGGCGCGCGAACAACTGGCCGTCTGGGCCGACCGCAACACGGTTGAAATCGTGAGCCAGGAAGGCGGCGACCCGGCGGCGGTGAGCTTCGACGCGGTGAGCGCGGGTCGTGCGCGCGGCAAGGACGTGGTCCTGGTCGACACCGCTGGACGCCTGCCCACGCAGATGCACCTCATGGAGGAACTGCGCAAGATCAAGCGCACCATCGCCCGTGCCGGCGAGGGTGCCGCAGAGGGTGCCGCCCCACCGCACGAGGTGCTGCTGGTGATCGACGGCAACACCGGCCAGAACGCCCTGGCCCAGGTCAAGGCCTTCGATGCGGCGCTGGGACTCACCGGCCTGATCGTCACCAAGCTCGATGGCACGGCCAAGGGCGGGGTGTTGGCGGCCATCGCCCAGGAAAAACCGATACCCGTGTACTTCATCGGCGTGGGCGAGAAGCTCGAGGACCTCGAGACCTTCAACGCCCGCGAGTTCTCGCTGGCCCTGCTGGGACAGCACTAGGCCTGGCGGCGGGCGCGATCCTGCGCGCCGAGCGGCAGGCAAGGCCATCGGACTGCGTCTATAAACGGCCGGTGACCCGAACCCGCCTCGTGATCGTGACCCCCGCCCTGGCCGATGCCAACAACGGCAATTGGCAAACCGCGCGGCGCTGGCAGCATTTGCTGGCCAAGACGCATGACGTGCGCGTGGTCAAAGACTGGCCCGACCGTGATGCCGACGCTGACCGGGTCATGCTGGCCCTGCACGCACGGCGCTCCGCGTCCGCCATCGCCGCCTGGGCCCAGGCGCATCCGGGCCGCGGCCTGGCCGTGGTCCTGACCGGCACGGACCTGTATCAAGACATTCATCACGACCCGCTGGCTCAGGCGTCGCTGGCACGCGCGCAGCGCCTCGTCGTATTGCAAGAGCGTGGAATCGACGCCCTACCCGCCGAGTACCGATCCAAGGCGCGCGTCATCTTTCAATCGACCCCTGCGCGCCAGCCCCTGCCCAAGACCGGTCGCCACCTGCGGGCGGTGATGGTGGGCCACCTGCGCGCCGTCAAACGACCAGAAACGCTGATGCAGGCCGCTCGCCTGCTGGCCCTGCGCACTGACATCCGCATCGACCACATCGGTGGCGCGCTCGAAGGCGACTGGGCCGAACAGGCCCGCGCCACGCAGGCGCAGGTCCCTGGTTATCGCTGGCTCGGGCCCCTGCCCCACGCCCGCACCCGACAGGCGATCCAGCGCGCCCACGTGTTGGTGCACACCAGCGCCATGGAGGGCGGCGCCCATGTGGTCATGGAAGCGGTCCGCAGCGGCACGCCGGTGCTGGCCTCACGCGTGGACGGCAACGTCGGCATGCTGGGCGCGGACTACGCCGGCTACTTCGAACCCGGCGACGCCGGGCAACTGGCGCGCCTGCTGGAACAGTGCCGCGACGACCCTACAGACGGTCTGCTGGCCCGCCTGCGCGCACAATGCGAGCGCCGCGCGCCGCGCTTCACCCCCGAAGCCGAGCGCACCGGCCTGCTGAAACTCCTGGAGGATCTGACCCCATGAACGCCCCCACCCCCCGCGCCGCCGGCACCGAACCGCGCCTGACCTCGCTCTCGCACGGCGGTGGCTGCGGCTGCAAGATCGCCCCGGGCGTGCTGTCCGAAATCCTCAAGGGCACGGCCGCCATGCCGATTCCGCCCCAGCTGCTCGTGGGCATCGAGACCGCCGACGATGCGGCGGTCTACCAGCTCAATGACGAACAGGCCCTGATCGCCACCACCGATTTCTTCATGCCCATCGTCGACGATCCGTACGACTTCGGGCGCATCGCCGCCACCAACGCCATCTCCGACGTCTACGCCATGGGCGGCCAGCCGATCATGGCCCTGGCCCTGGTCGGTATGCCCATCAGCGTGCTGTCCACCCACACCATCGGCCGCATTCTGGAAGGCGGCCAGGCGGTGTGCCGCGCCGCGGGTATCCCCATCGCGGGCGGCCACACCATCGACTCGGTCGAACCGATCTACGGCCTGGTGGCCCTGGGCCTGGTGCATCCGAAACACGTCAAACGCAACGCCGACGCCCGCCCCGGCGACGTGCTGGTCCTGGGCAAGCCCCTGGGCGTGGGCGTGCTTTCGGCAGCCCTGAAGAAGGAGACGCTGAGCCCCGAGGGCTATGCGCAGATGATCGAGGTGACCACCCGCTTGAACACCCCAGGCCCCGAATTAGCGAAGCTGCCCGGTGTGCATGCGCTCACTGACATTACCGGTTTCGGTCTTGCGGGCCATGCCCTGGAGCTGGCACGTGGCGCCCAGGCGGGCATCACGCTGGACTGGGCGAAGGTGCCCTTGCTGCCTGGCGTGACCGACCTGGCTCGCGCGGGCTGCGTGACCGGCGCCTCGGAGCGCAACTGGGGGGGCTATGGCGCCGAGGTCGGGCTGCCGGCCGGCTTCGACCCGGTGCACCAGGCCCTCCTGAGCGACCCGCAAACCAGCGGCGGCCTGTTGGTCTCCTGCACGCCCGACACGGTGGACGCCGTGCTGGCCACCTTCGCCCGCCATGGGTTTGGCCAGGCGGCGGTGGTCGGCGAGGTCACGTCGGCTGGCTCCGGCCCGCGCCTGCGGGTCCGCTAAGACCGGAAAAACCCCGTCAAGGCCCTGCGGGCGGCAGGGCAAGGGCCATTAGCACTCTCCCTGACCGAGTGCTAACATCGCGGTCTTGTGATGAAAGGACCTGTCTGCATGACCCCTTCCGTCGGAACCTCCGCCCACGCCCTCGCCACGGCCAACCCCTGGTCCATGGTGCCTGCCCTGGGCAACCTGGACGCCTATATCTCGGCGGTCAATCGCCTACCCCTGCTCACCCCCGAAGAAGAGCAGGCCTTCGCACGCAAGCTGCGTGACCACAACGACCTCGAAGCCGCCGGCAAGCTGGTGCTCTCGCACCTGCGTCTGGTGGTGTCGGTCTCGCGCAAGTACCTGGGCTACGGCCTGCCGCATGGCGACCTCATTCAAGAGGGCAACGTCGGCCTGATGAAGGCCGTCAAGCGCTTCGACCCCGACCAGGGCGTGCGTCTCGTGAGCTACGCGCTGCACTGGATCAAGGCCGAGATCCACGAATACATCCTGAAGAACTGGCGCATGGTCAAGGTGGCCACCACCAAGGCCCAACGCAAGTTGTTCTTCAACCTGCGCTCCATGAAGCAAGGCTTCAAGGACGAAACCGACGCGCCCACCCACCGCGACACGCTGACCGACGCCCAGATCGACATCATGGCGCGCGAACTCAATGTCAAGCGCGAGGAAGTGATCGAGATGGAAACCCGCATGGCGGGTGGCGACGTCGTACTCGACCCCGCGCCAGGCGACGATGGCGAAGAGGCCTTCGGACCCGTGGCCTACCTGGCTGATGCCAGCCACGAGCCCACCGCGATGATCGAATCGCGCCAGCGCGACATGATGGCCACCGACGGCATCGCCGCTGCCCTGGAGACGCTCGATCCCCGCAGCCGCCGCATCGTCGAAGAGCGCTGGCTCAAGGTGAACGACGACGGCTCGGGCGGCCTCACGCTGCATGACCTGGCTGCCGAATACGGCGTGTCGGCCGAGCGCATTCGCCAGATCGAAGTGGCGGCCATGAAGAAGATGCGCCAGGCGCTGGCGGCCTACGCCTGAAGCCCACGCCGCCCCAGCACTCCACCCCCAGCCAGCCGGTTCATCGCCGGCTGGCTTTTTTCAGGAAAGGCCTCTCCATGCGCCGCACCGTTCTCGCTCTGTCCCTCGCCCTGCTGGCCGGCACCACGTTCGCCCAGACCCCTCCCGCCGCAGCCGCCTGGCCCTCCAAGCCGCTGCGCATCGTGGTGGGCTTCCCCGGCGGGTCGTCCCCCGACCTCACCGCGCGCACGCTGGCCGAACCGTTGTCCAAGGCCCTGGGCCAAGCGGTCATCGTCGAGAACCGCGTGGGCGCGGCTGGCAACATCGCCGCCGACCTGGTGGCCAAGGCCACCGACGAACACACCCTGGGCCTGTTGATCAACGGCAACATGACGATTGCCAAGCTGCTCAATCCGGCCCTGCCCTACGACCCGCTGCGGGACCTCGCGCCGGTGAGCCTGGTGGGTACCGCGCCCCTGGTCCTGGCCGCGCCTGCGGACCTGCCCGGTGCCACCGCCCGCGAGTTCTTTGCCGCTGCGCGCAGCAACGGCAACAAGTGGAGCTATGGCTCGCCCGGCGTGGGCACCGTCGCCCACATCGGCATGGAGCTCCTGAAAAGCAACAGCGGCATCGACCCGGTGCACGTGCCCTACCCCGGCAATCCGCAGGTGGTCAACGCGATGCTGGCTGGCCAGATCCAGCTGGCCCTGCTGCCGCCCGGCCTGGCCCTGCCCCAGGTGAAGGCCGGCAAGCTCAAGGCCGTGGGCATCACCTCCAGCGGCCGCAGCGCGCTGGTGCCGGACGTGGCCAGCCTGGATGAACAAGGCGTGACGCGCAGCTTCCGCCTCGAGGTGTGGAATGGCGTGGCCGCGCCGGCGACGATGCCCGCCGCCCACCTGGCCAGGCTGTCCACCGTCATCAGCGAGATCGTGCGCAGCCCCGAGGTGCGCCAGAAACTGGTGCAACAGGGCTGGGACGTGGCGGGCACCCACGCCGAGGGCCTGGCCAGTCGCATCAAGAGCGATGCCGCGCTGCTAGGCGCCGTGATCACCACGCGCGGCATCAAGGCCGACTGAACCCGGCACGCGCGCGCTGCGGTCAGCTCGCGAGCAGCGCCCACATCGGCGGCGACAACGGCGCGTCGGGCGCAGACAACCTGGCCTGGCGCCGCGCGGCGCCGGTTGCCGCTGCCACACCGCTTCTCCTGCGCACGCTGCGCGTGAAGTGCGCAACCCGCGTCATGCACGCCCGCCGTACCGGCCCCGCCCAGCGCAGACCCCGTGAAGCCAGGATCCACGCCCCTACGAGCATCGCGGCGGCCAGCAGGCCGGTGAACGCGAGGCTGCGCAGGTACTGCGCGCTGTCGTAGGCCTGGCCAGCGGGCGCGAGGCGAATGCCCCAGCCCTCACGCAGGCTCATCGCCAGGCGCAAGAGGCCCTGTGCCTGCTGCGGGTGCACGAACGCCGCGTCGCGGCAGCTGGCGGGCCACAGGCCGCCCGCTTCGCGCGTGCAGATCAGCGTACCGTCGGCGCGGGTCTCGCTCCAGCGGGCCCGGGCCTGCTGCAAAAGCCGGCTCGGCTTGAGTCCCCATTTCTTCTCCAGCGCGATGAGCACGCCGTCGCGGTGCCAGCGCGCCAGGGCGTTACCAACCTCGTGCTCGAGCGCGCTGCCCTGTTCACTGCGCGCGAGGTGGATCGCCCAGGGCACCACCAAGGCCGAATCCAGCGGCATGCGGTGGTGGCGCCAGTCCGGCAGCCTTCGCAGGTGCTGCATCGCGCCTTCGGTGTACAGCAGGCCTGCGCAGCGATCCTGCTCCAGCAGGCGCAAGGCCTCAGCCACCGAGGGCTCCGCGCGCAGGGACACATGATGGCGCTGCGCCAGCCACGCGTTGAAGGGCGCGCCTTCCACCGCGCACAAGGTATGGCCACGAAGCTGGTGCCAGTCGGTCTCGTTCCGCTCAGGCCGCAGCAGCACGTTCACCCCCGAGCCGTAGTAATGCGGCTCCACCGCGGTGGCCTCCAGACGCCGCGCCGGCGTGTCACTGACCGCCGCGATGAGGATGTCCACGACGCCTGCCTGCAAGTGCGCCAAGCGGTCGTCCGGGGTGACAGGCACCAGCCGCAGCCGCACCTGCAGGTGGTCGGCCAGGGCCCGCGCCAGGTCGATCTCCAGCCCGCGCGGGCGGCCACGGGCGTCGAGCATGCCAAAAGGGTGGAAGTCGGTGCGTACCCCGATGGCCACCTCACCGCGAGCGCGAATCTTGGACAGCGCCGCGCTAGGCAAGGCAGCCGGCGCCTGAGGGCGCATCCCGGCGTTGGAGGGCGCGGGCCACACCGCCCAGGCCGCCAGCACGGCGGCGGACACGAAGCCCAGGCCCAGGCAAGCCAGCCACCAACTCGCCCCATGACGATCCCGGCCCATACAACACCTCGGAAATGAAGTTTTTAGTTCTCCTTATTTCATCGAGATGCACCGAAGGAATCGCAAGAAATCTGCAAATTCCGCGGAACGTAATGGCAGCCTGGAAGCGCCCTTAAAGATGTATTGAATAACCCCTTATTCGACAAAATACCCCTGGCGAAGTCCGAATTAACGACCGAATAAAATCAGGCCAGAAACATAGTCTTCGCTCGCCAGTTATTGAAAGCAAACATGCTTTGAAAGTGTTTGCTTTGACCAAGGCGGCTGTACCTTTGAAAAAAAGAATCTATATCCCGGTCAAGGTCAAGTTCTGGATATGCCTGGGCTTTGCCTTCGTCTGGACCCTCCTGTCGGTCTGGCTGTCACAGCCCTGGTTTCATGAACTGTCGGCCCTCACCCACCCGCTGGTGGCGGCCTACCTGATCGGCTTCATCGCCATCTTCCCGGGCTTTATCAACGCCTTCGTGCTGATGGCGCTGGTGGTGGACAAGCGTCCGGTGATCCGGCCGGTAGCGACCTATCCGGACATCACCCTCCTGGTGGCGGCCTACAACGAAGAGGGCTCGATCGCCGAGACGGTGCACAGCGTGTTCAAGCAGGAGTACGCGGGCGGCCTGCAGGTGATCGTGATCAACGACGGCTCTCGCGACGGCACCGCCGCCCAGGTGCGCCCCCTGCTTGCGCTCTACCCAGGCCTGCGCCTGATCGACATGCCCCAGAACCGGGGCAAATCGCACGCGCTGAACGAAGGCCTGAAGGCCTGCACCACCGAACTGGTCCTCACGCTGGACGCAGACTGCCTCGTCTGGCGTGACGGCCTGAAGAACATCGTGGGGCGCTATCTCTCCGACCCGCCCGGCACCAAGGCCGTGGCGGGTCTGGTGCTGATACGCAACTCGCGTGACAACTGGATCACGCGCACCCAGGAGTGGGACTACTTCCTGGGCATCGCGGCCACCAAGCGGGTGCAGTCGCTGTTCCAGGGCACGCTGGTGTCGCAGGGCGCGTTCTCCATCTACGACCGTGCCACCGTCGAGGCCCTGGGCGGATGGCCCCACGTGGTCGGCGAGGACATCGTGCTCACATGGAAGATGCTGGAGCAGGGGCACCGCGTCGGCTATGCCGAGAACGCTGCAGTCTTCACCCGCTGCCCGGACACGCTCAAGGGCTTCGTGCGCCAGCGCCAGCGCTGGTCGCGCGGGATGATCGAAGCCTTCAAGGCCGCTCCGCGCCTGTTGATCAAGCCGCGACTGACCTTGCTGTACATCTGGTGGAACCTGATGTTTCCGCTGATGGACCTGGCCTACACCGTAGGCTTTCTGCCCGGCCTGGTGCTCGCGCTTTTGGGCTACTACTGGATCGCCGGGCCGATGACCCTGGCCCTGCTGCCCCTGAGTGCGGTGTTCACCTGGATCATGTACCGCGCCGCCAAGAAGGCTTTCGACGAGCTCGGGCTCAAGGTGCGCCGCAACCCCAGCGGCTTCCTGATCTACAGCCTGGCCTACACCATCATCTTGCAACCGGCCTGCGTCTGGGGCTACGCGGTAGAACTTCTCGGCCTGCGCAAAACCTGGGGCACGAAATGATGCTGCGCGAACGCACCCGTATCGCCGCCCCGCAAGGCCGTAGCGCCAGCGTGCTGGCGGGCCTGACCTTCCTGCTGGCAGCCGGCACGGCGCCGGCGCAGCCCGCAGCCGAGGCGACGGCTCGCCCCGTGATGGGCGTCTCCTTCCCCGATGTATTCGTGTCCTCGGACAGCGAGGGCTTTCTCGCGCGCAAGGTGAGTGCGGGCCTGTACCCCTGGTACGAGCACGGCGACCAGCACACCGGGCTGCAGGTGCAACGCAATACCTATGCGCAAGGCAGCTGGCGCGCGCAAGGCGAAACGGTTTCGGTGGTGCACCGCGCCGTCAATCCGCGCACCGCGCTGGGCTGGCAAATGAAGGCCGGTGTCGACCAGCTGCTGTCCAGGCAGGTCCTGACCCTGGACGGCAGCTACAGCCTGGCACTGACCGAGTCCACCACCGCCGAATTCGTACTCCATCGAGAGCGGATCGAGACAGAGACGGCCTTGCGCGATGGCCTGCACCAGACCTCGGCTGGCGCGGGCCTGTGGCAGCAGGTCACGCCGCGGCTCAATGCCGGGGGCCTGCTGCAGGTGATGCAGGTCTCGGACGGCAACACCCGCACGCAGCTGCGCCTGCGTGGTGTGTACGACCTGCTGCCAGAGCACGGCATCACGCTGCAGGTGCGCTATCGCGGCTTGCGCGCCAGCGACACCACAGTGCCGCGCCGCTATTTCAATCCGGGTGAATTCGAGGAGGCGATGGTGGCTGTAGGCGTGCGCCGGCGCATCGAGGGCTGGGTGCTGCGCGGCACCCTGGGGCTCGGGCGGCAACAGGTCGGCGCCGACCCGTCCACCCGCACGCAGCTCGCGGAGCTCTCGGTCACCAGTCCGCTCGCAGGGCCGGTGTTCTGGCGCACCCGCCTGGGCTACAACCGGTCCGCCGGCGTGCAGGGGCCGGACTACCGCTACCGCTATCTGATGCAGGAGCTTTACGCGTCCTTCTAGCGTCCGGTGGCCGGACTCAGGACTGCGCCAACAGCAGGCGAAGATCGTCGAGCAGCACCTGCGGGCCCGAGCCCGGGCGCACGTACAGGCGCAGCCGCCCCTGCGTGTCGTAGACGAAGCTGGCCGCCGAGTGCTCCATCGTGTAGCTGGTGGGTGTCTTGCCCTCGACCTTCTTGTAGAAGACCTTGAAGTCCTTGGCCGTGGCTTCGATCTGTGCAGGCGTGCCGTGCAGGGCCAGGAAGCCCGGATCGAAGAGGGCCATATAGCCCTTGAGGACCTCGGGCGTGTCACGCTCGGGATCGACGGTGATGAACAGGCCCTGCACCTTGGCCCCGTCGGCACCGAGCTCGCGTTTGACCTGGGTCAGCTCGGTGAGCGCAGTGGGACATACATCGGGGCACTGCGTGAACCCGAAGAACACCACCACGGCCCGCCCCCGAAAATCCGCGAGCTTGCGCGGCTGCCCTAGGTGGTCGGTGAGCTGGAAATCCTTGGCGTAGTCGGCGCCGGTGACATCGATCGACTTGAAAGGCGGCTTGTCCTTGCCGCAGGCCACCAGCGCACCCGCGAGCAGAGTGGCACTGGCCCCATGGAGAACGGATCGGCGTTGCATCGCAGGTGGCCTCAGAGCAGGTAATGATCGAGCAGCAGGGCCGCGAACAGCCCGCTCAGGTGGATCAGGGAAAACCGGAAGGTGCGCCGCGCCAGGGCGTCGGAGTACTCGCGCCACAGCTTGAAGGCATAAACCACGAACATCCCGTTGAACACCAGGGCAGCCACCAGGTACAGCCAGGAGCTCATGCCGATCACGAAGGGCAGCAGGCAGGAGGCGAACAGCACCAGGGTGTACAGCAGGATCTGCAGGCGTGTGAATTCATTCCCGTGCGTGACGGGCAGCATGGGCAGGCCCGACTTGCGGTAGTCCTCCACCCGGTACAAGGCCAGGGCCCAGAAATGCGGCGGCGTCCACAGGAAAATGATCAGGAACAGGATCAGGGCCTCGGGCCCGACCTCACCGGTCAGCGCAGCCCACCCCAGCACGGGTGGCATCGCCCCCGACGCGCCGCCAATCACGATGTTCTGCGGCGTGAGCGGCTTGAGCACCACGGTGTAGATGATGGCGTAGCCCACGAAAGTGGCGAACGTGAGCCACATGGTGAGCGGGTTGACCGTGACCCACAGCAGCCACGACCCCAGCGCACACAGGCTGGCCGAGAAAACCAGTGTCTGCACGTCGGACAGCTCGCCCTGGGCAGTGGGCCGCCAGGCGGTGCGCTTCATCTTGGCGTCGATGCTTTTCTCGACCAGGCAGTTGAAGGCCGCCGCCGCACCGGCCACCAGCCAGATGCCCAGCGAGGCCAGGGCCGCCACACGCAGGTGCTCCAGCGAAGGCAGACCGGGCACGGCCAGCACCATCCCGATGACGGCACAAAAGACGATCAGCTGCACGACCCGGGGTTTGGTCAGCGCGTAGAACTGGGCATAGCGGTTCATCCGCGAACCTCCTGGATGCTGCGCGCGCGGGGCGGGGCGAATGTGGCGGGCGCGAAGGCCTCCTGCCGATGGGGGTGCAACTCGCACAGGATCCAGGTGAACACGACGACCAGGCCCGCCGCGCCACCCGTGTGGCTGACAGCGGCCACGAGGGGCCAACCCAGGACCACATTGGACAGGCCGGTGAGGAACTGCCAGGCCGCCAGGGAGAAGACCCAGAGCGCCGCGCGCGCCCAGCCCGCACGATGCAGGCGCCAGGCCAACACGGCCAGCAGCGGCAGCAGCCCGTAGGCCATGAGGCGGTGCACGTAGTGGATGGCGGTGAGCGCCGCGAAGGTGAGGGGCTCACCCGTGCTGCTGTAGCCGAGCGGACGCCAGACCTCGAAGCCCTGCGCGAAATCCATCTGGGGCCACCACCGACCATGGCAGGTCGGGAAGTCGGTGCAGGCCAGCACCGCGTAGTTGGTGCTGACCCAACCGCCCAGAGCCACTTGCATCCACACCAGCGCGAAGGTGGCGATCACGAGCCTGCGCACCGCAGGCGTCACGGCGACGGGTTCGCGCGGGCGCCAGGCCTGCGAATACGCCACGGCCTGACGGCACAAGAGGGCGAGCAACACCAGCCCGCCGAGCAGGTGCAGGGTCACGATGACCGGCTGCAACTTGAGGGTGACCGTGAGCGCGCCAAACGCCCCCTGCAGGCAGACCCACACCAACGTCACCAGGGGCCAGGCCGGCGGGATCGGGAGTTCACGCCGGCGCAGCCAGCTCGCGACGGCCAGCACCAGGATCAAGACGCCCACGCCGGTGGCCAGGTAACGGTGGATCATCTCGATCCAGGCCTTGGTGTGCGTCACGGGGCCGGAGGGCAGGGCGGTCTCGGCGGCCGTGATCTCCGCGCGGGCTCCCACCGGGCTGGCGCTGCCATAGCAGCCAGGCCAGTCGGGGCAGCCCAGGCCCGAATCGGTCAGGCGCGTGAACGCGCCGAACAGCACCAGGTCGAAAGTGAGGAACAGGGTCAGCACCGTGAGGGCCGCCAGGCGCTGCGCGGGCGGGCGCTGCTGATTGCGAAGCCACACCCAGGCCAGCGGACCCAGGGCGATGACGATCCCTAGCAGCATCAGCCGCACGGTGGGCGACAGGTCGTAGAGGGCCACGGTCATGGCCGCCCCGCCTGGTCCCAGGATGCGGAGGCGCGCATCAGGCGTTCGAGGTCGCGCTTGGCGCGTGCCGCGCCCTCGCGGTCCAGGCCGGCCGGGAACCGCATCATGAAGTTACCCATGGGGTCGACCACATACAGGTGGTTGGCCAGCGACTGGCCTGCCGCCGGCTGCAGCCATTGCGCCAGGGCGGCCGCGTCCACGCGCAGCACGGTGGCCTCCGAGAGCGCCGGCCGCAGCGCCTCGCGCACGGGCTCGGCATCGGTCACCAGCCAGACGCGGTCCAGGCGGTCCTTGTCCTTGCCCAGGGACTCGCGCAGCTGGCGCTGCAGGTACAGGTGGTTCTCGCAAGCGGCATCGCAGGCGCCGCCGCTCACGCTGACCAGCAGCCACTGCCCCTTGAGCCTGTCCAGGGTCAGGGGCGGCCCGGACAGCGGGGTGGATGCCAGGGCCGGCACCGGCCGCTGAGGTTCGACCAGCACGCCAAAGTTGCGGCGGCCCTCGGGCCGCACCACGTAGTAGGTGAAGTAGGAGGCAATGACCGGTGCGGCGCACACCAGCAGCACCGCCAGCATCTTCCAGCGGCCGCTGACGGTGCGACGCGCATCGCCCTGCGCCGCGCCATCGGGGCTGGGCAGGGAATGCACCGTGAGGTCCAGCGGATGGTCAGGACGGGGAGACGGCGCGTCGGCGGGGGGCGATGAATTGGAACCAGACATAGAGGATGAAGATCACGCCGCAAAGCGCCCACCACTGGAAGGCATAGCCGTAGTTCTTGTCGGCGCTGCGGGCGGGCACCGGCCAGTCCCGCAGCAGACCGTCGGACGGCGCGTCGATTTGCTGCACCGACCCGTCGACCAGCGGCAGGCCGGTCTCGGCCCGGAACGCCGCCCAATCGAGATTTTGCCGGATGACTCCGGTGGCCGGCCCGTCGAAGTCGTATAGCTTGGACGGCGCCGGGGCGATACGCCCTGTCACCGTGACCTCGCCGGTTGGCGTGTTGACCGCAGGCAACTGCTGGCGGTCAGTGAAGCTGCGAGGCACCCAGCCTCGCTGGACCAGGACCACCGCCTCGGCGCCCGCCTGCAGGCCCGGAGCCAGGCGCAGCGGGGTGACCAGGTAAAAGCCCACGCGCCCGTTCATCTGGCGGTTGTCCAGGTACACGGTGCGGGCCGCTTCCCACTGCCCGCGCAGGACCACGGTGCGGTGCATGTGCTCGGGCGGGCGCGGGGTGGCGCGTAGCGCGTCGGGGTCCAGGGGCGGCAGCGACTCGCGCGCCTGCAGCTGCGCCTGCAGCGCCAGCTTCTCCAGGGCGCGGCCCCACTGCCACAGCCCCAGCGAAAAGGTGACCGACATGCCCACGGCCGCAGCCACGGTCAGCAGCCAGAAGCGGGCCGAGGTGATCACGCCGGGCACGGGATAATCCCCTGCATGAAAGCCCTCCTGATCTCGCTGGCCTTCGTGGCCATCCTCGGCAGCCTCGGCGCGGCGCTGTTCTTCATGATGCGGGGCAACCGGTCGCAGGAGGATGACGCGCAGAAGTCCGCCCGCATGGCGCGCGCGCTGGCCTTTCGCGTCGGTTTTTCGATCCTGCTGTTCGTCTGCATCCTGCTGGCCTGGAAACTGGGTTACCTGCGCCCCACTGGCATCCCTGTGGGCGCCTGAAGCTGCACCCTCCCCCAAAGCACAAGGGCCGCTTTCGCGGCCCTTGCGTTGTGGCGCTTGGCGTGGTGAGTGCCGTGGTGGCGATTACAGCCAGTAGACCAGCACGTACAGGCCGAGCCAGACCACGTCCACGAAGTGCCAGTACCAGGCGGCGCCTTCGAAGCCGAAGTGGCGCTCTTTGGAGAAGTGGCCTTTTTGCAGGCGCAGGGTGATGAACAGCAGCATCAACATGCCCACGAACACGTGGAAACCGTGGAAGCCGGTGAGCATGAAGAAGGTCGAACCGTAGGCGCCGGAGGTGAGCTTGAGGTTCAGGTCGCTGTAGGCATGCACGTACTCGTAGCCCTGCACGAACAGGAAGACCAGGCCCAGGATGACGGTGGCCCACATCCAGGTGATGGTCTTGGCGCGGTTGCCGGCCTGCAGCGCGTGGTGCGCGATGGTCAGCGTGACGCCTGAGGTAAGCAGCAGCGCGGTGTTGATGGTCGGCAGCCAGAACGGGGTCATGGTCTGGAAAGGCTCGACGATGCCGGCCGGCGAGGCGGTCGCGCCGAGCGCGGTGCTGGGCCAGGCTGCCTGGAAGTTGGGCCAGAGCAGGGCGTTCTCGAGGCCGCCCAGCGCGGGCACGGAGTGCGCGCGCATCCACCACAGGGCGGAGAAGAAGGCGCCGAAGAACATCACTTCCGAGAAGATGAACCAGCTCATGCTCCAGCGGAAGGACAGGTCGATCTTGTGGCCGTACAGGCCGCCTTCGCTTTCCTTGACCGCGTCGCGGAACCACTGGAACAGCACGACCGCGACCCACGCCAGGCCGAAGTACAGGGCCCACTGGCCCCACTCGACGCTGTTGATCCACTGGCCAGCGCCCAGAATGACGAAGAACAGCCCGAAGGCCATCATGGCCGGGTGACGCGACGGCTGGGGCACGTAGTAGTACGGCGTGGTGCCGGGGGCGCTGGTACTCATCTCAACTCCTGGTTCCGAAAACTCTGGTGAAAACTGAAAAACAAAACCGTCAGGGCACGATCCAGTGCACCAGGGCGATCAAGCCGCCCACGAACAGCGCCACGCCCACCAGGGCGACGGCGATGAGGTGCAAGGGACTGAGCGTGCCCAGGTCAGACTGGCCCGCACTGTTCTTGCGGATGCCCAGAAAGGCCCAGGCCACGGCCCGCACGGTCTGAAGCAGGGAGCCCTTGCGAGCCCCTGCGGAAACTTCATCGGCCATGACGGGTGCGCCGCTCACGAGCGCGGCTCCTGTGCGGTGGTGGCCGGCGCGGCGGCGGTCGGGGCGGCCGGTGTGCGCGCCCCCACCTCGAAGAAGGTGTAGGACAGCGTGATGGTGGTGACGTCCTTGGACAGCTTGGGGTCGATCACGAAGGCCACCGGCCACTGCTTCTTCTCGCCGGGCGCGAGGGTGTACTGGTTGAAGCAGAAGCACTCGAGCTTGTTGAAGTGCGCGGCGGCCTGGCGCGGCGCGTAGCTCGGGATGGCCTGCGCCGACATGGCGCGACCCTGCACGTTCTCGAATTCGTACATCACCGTGGCCAGCTGCCCGGGGTGGACCTGCATGGAACTCTGGGCCGGCTTGAACTGCCAGGGCCCGCGCGCATTGGCGTCGAATTCGACGGTGATCGTGCGGCTGGTATCGACCTGGGTGTTCTGCGGCTTGGCCGTGGAGCCCCCGGGCACCTGTCGTTCGCCCAGGGCGAGGATGTTGATGCCGGTGAGCTCGCAGATCTTTTCGTACAGGGGCACCAGCGCGTAGCCGAAGGCGAACATGCCAGCCGCCACGACGACCAGCTTGCCCACCATCTGGGTATTCGCGCGTGCAAGGCTCATGACGCGTCCTTCAGCGCCCCAGCAGGACCATCTTGGCCACGAAGCCGAGGAAGAAGACCGCCACGACGGACGCCAGGATCAGGCCCAGGCGCACGTTGGACTTCTTGCGGTCATCGGGCTCGGTCACGGCCATGGTCCTGCGTCTGGCTGGAATTCTGGCGCTCAGCCCACCACGCGGGAGGCGGTGGCATCCAGCTTGGGCGGGTTCTCGAAGGTGTGGAACGGAGCCGGCGAAGCCACTTCCCATTCCAGACCCTCGGCACCCTTGCCGTCGGCGTCATTCCAGGGGCGCTGCGGCGCCTTCTCGCCCTTGCCCAGCATGCAGGGCAGCGCAACGAAGACGAAGAAGTACACCTGGGCCAGACCGAAGGCGAAGGCGCCGATCGAAGCGAGCGCGTTGAAGTCGGCGAACTGCATGGCGTAGTCGGCATAGCGACGCGGCATGCCGGCCAGCCCCAGGAAGTGCATCGGGAAGAAGGTGACGTTGAAAGAGATCAGCGACCACCAGAAGTGGATCTTGCCGCGGGTCTCGTTGTACATGACACCGGTCCACTTCGGGACCCAGTAGTAGAAGCCGGCAAACAGCGCGTAGAGCGAGCCGGCCACCAGCACGTAGTGGAAGTGGGCCACCACGTAGTAGGTGTCCTGCAGCAGCAGGTCGACCGGGGCCATGGCCAGGATCAGGCCGGTGAAGCCGCCCATGGTGAACACGAAGATGAAGCCGACCGCGAACAGCATCGGGGTCTCGA